>Ga0224528_1000059_pt1 | contig 88276 bp, 70 predicted proteins | sample CBST25metaG_2_FD_179888 | JGI IMG/M metagenome (GOLD analysis project Ga0224528, IMG submission 179888) | Peat soil microbial communities from Stordalen Mire, Sweden - C.B.S.T25 | ecosystem: Environmental > Terrestrial > Soil > Wetlands > Peat | place: Sweden: Norrbotten County, Stordalen Mire...
GCTTGCACCGCAAATCATCCGAATATGCTCGTGGCATCGCTTTATGTCTTCACGGAGAAATCGCCAACCAAAACTTACTCCATTCCCGCCGCTCCGGATATAACTACTTAGGAACCGCTCTAATGCTCTCGATCGGACAGGTTTCGCTGCTGTGCGCGCAGGATGCGGCAACGGCGAAGCTGACCGGAACTGTTCTCGATCTACATGGAAGTGTCATAGCCAACGCAGTCGTAGAAGTGAAGAGCCAGTCGAGTAAACTTATTCGCACGGTAACTACCGGTTCAGACGGACGATTCAATGCAGGAAGTCTGGCCGCCGGGACTTATTCTGTCAAGGTTTCGGCTGTTGGCTTCTTAACACAAGTACGCAAGGACGTGCCGGTATCCGCCACGAATGCAAACGAGATTCCGATTCCGCTCGAGGTTGAACGCCGGTTCGAAGAAGTTACGGTGACAGCCGATGGTAGTTCTTCCATCGCATCGCAGCTCTCTCCGGTAAAGGCCTTGCTGACCGAGCGCTCCGCAACGTCGGTGATCACCTCCGATTTTATTCAGAACTTCACATCTCCAGTAGCCGACTACGGTGAACTGGTACAAATGGTTCCGGGAGCATTCACTGTCAGTGCCGATGGCGTCGGCATGGGACAGAGCAAGACGTCCTTCCGCGGCTTCCCCGATGGCGATTACGATATCGATTATGACGGCATCCCGTTTTATGACACCAACTCGCCAACCCACCACTCATGGGCATTCTTCCCATCGCAGTGGATTGGCGGAGTGAACTTCGATCGCAGCCCTGGTTCGGCGGCGACGATTGGACCTACTCCTTTCGGCGGAAGCATCCATCTGCTTTCAAAAGAGATGCCGTCACAAATGAACATTCGGGCCAATGCCATCTACGGTAGCTGGAACACCCAGCTCTACGATGGTGAGATGGACACGGGCAACTTCGGTCCGAGTGGTCGGCAAAACGTGAGCGTGGACGTTCACCACATGACCTCGGATGGATACCAGACCTACAACGACCAGGAGCGTAATGCTGGAGAGCTCAAGTATCAGTTCCGCATCTCTGACCACACGGTTCTGACCGGTTACAGCGGCGTCATCATCCTAGACAGCAACACGCCGAACTTCAATGGCCCTACGCGCTCGCAGCTAGCCCAGTACGGCAACCACTTCTTGCTCACCAATAACTCCAATTCCACTTACTATTCAGATCAAAAGTACAACTTTTACCACGTGCCCACCGACTTCGAGTACGTTGGAGCGAGGTCCGAGCTTGGTCATGGCTGGCTGCTTGATGTGAAGCCATACACCTACAGCTACAACAATGCGCAGCACTATGCCAACGCCTACGGTCAGGACTACAGCGCCAACGGTAAAATTCCGGCCCTCCCGTTTGGTTACCTCACGGAAGATTCTACTGCCGCAGCGGCGAATGGCGTAAAGACCTGCTCCACCGAGGTCAGCAAGAAGGGCGTCACTGCGCTTCCATGCGGAGTGGACAAGCTGAACAGCTATCGGAAGTACGGCGAAACGGCGGCCATTAGCCAGACCTCGAAGCTCGGCGTTTTTCGCGCGGGCCTGTGGTATGAGTGGGCTGGAACCAACCGCTATCAGATTCCTACCGATCCGCTAAACAACTGGGCCGACCAGACGTTGCCAAACTTCCACGAGCAGTTTTGGACGAACTCCTACCAGCCCTATGCGGAGTATGAGTTCCACGTCACGCACAAGTTGAACATCACCGCAGGTGTAAAGTTTGCGGATTATGCAATTAGTCTGAAGCAGTATGCCGATGACGGAAAGACTGTCGGCAGCCTGAACGGCTCGCCATTCGTGAAGAATAGTACCAATTACACCTCGGTGTTGCCCTCGCTCGACGCCAACTACCATATTCTGTCCAATTGGACAGCCTACGGCCAGTTCGCCACTGGCAGTGTCGTGCCGCCCAGCAGCGTCTTCGATTACAACCAGACAACGGTTAATGCCGTTACTGGCAAAACCGCAATAGTAGAGGCACTGCCCAAGCCGACCCATACAACCAGTTTTCAGGCCGGTACCGTGGCGAAGTTTCGTAGGGTGAGCTTCGACGCCGACTACTATCACATCAAATTTCAGAACGCCTACTCGTCCGCCACTGATCCTGTCACCGGAGAGCAGAACAACTACCTGTCTCCAGATTCAATCAGCCAGGGCATCGAGGCCGAAGCCAACGTCTTCCTCGGTCGCGGACTCAGCGCTTACGTCAACGCAACTAAGGGTAAAGCCACCTACACCGGTAACCTCTACGTCAACAGCTCAGGGACTGTCGTAGCTCCGGGCGCGGCCGGCGCCATTGCATTCAGCGCCCCGTCGGGACTGTGGGTTTCGCAGACTCCGTCGGATACGGAAGCCGTGGGCCTCAGCTATCAGGACAAGTCGTGGAACGCTGGTCTCTTTGAAAAGCGCATAGGCTCCGAGTGGATGGATAACGGAAGCTACCACAACCAAATGGCCGTCGATCCGTTCAATATGACGAATCTATTTGTGGGCTACACTATCCACAACCACTCGCATTTCGATCAGACAAAGTTCCGTCTGGCGATCAACAACATCTTCGACCAACACAGCATTACCGGCGTGACGCCGTATTCTTTGGTCGTCTCGCCGACTACCAACGGCGTTACAAATCCCTTCATCGGCACCACTGCATCTTCTCCAAATGATGTAATGAGCCTGTTATCGGGACGTTGCGTAATGATGTCGGTAACATTTGGCTTTTCTCCTAAAAAAGATAGAGATTAGGTCTCTTTTTTCTAACAGTGCATGGCAGGGGATTTTACCTGCCATGCACTGTTTTTTTGATAGGAGATACGGTTTCTTTCCTCGCGCTTGTCTATGCTCTGTTTACAGGATGGGCATTCTCACAGGAAGGTCTAACTCACAAATCGCGAACAAATACCGCCATTGATCTCGCGAGGGCACCGCGCATGGTTTTCTTAATGCGTCACGCCGAGAAGCCGCCGAAGGCAGAACATTCCCCGGATCTGAACTCCACGGGCCGGGGGCGAGCGCAAATAATTCCGAAGCTGTTTTTGCCAATCGGGAGCGACTCACTGCCGCCTCCAGATTTTCTCTTCGCTACTCATGCTAGCCACAGCAGCGCCCACCCTGTGGAGACGCTGAACAACAATAGAGCAAAGCGATATAGCCGGTTGATTCTAAAGTTTTTATGGTGCGGGGAGGGGGACTTGAACCCCCATGCCTTTCGGCGCTAGCTCCTAAGGCTAGTGTGTCTGCCATTTCACCATCCCCGCTTGGGATGAAGTAGCGCCTCGGATTCCGAGTGGCGACTACAGGTTCAATTGTGCCACAGTCTGCAAAGCAACTCCAGTGCTGAGCTTCCTCTCTTCCCAAAACCATCTCGCCGAAGAGCGCATCTTAGTCTTCGCAAGCAGGATTGGCGAATGCCCGACCGCAAAAGCTTCGACACCTATCTCGAACCGTTGCTAGCTTCGCGCGAACCGCGTATCGGCGATTACCTCGCGAAACTAGCTGACTTTCGCCAGTGGGTCCTCACCAAGGTAGACGCACAGGCGAATTATACGGATCGTTACGCTCCCCCGGCGCTGGAAACCTATGATCGCGATGGCGCCGTGGCGAATCGTGTTGTGCTTAATCCCTTGTATGAAGCTCAACACCAGGAAGCATATCGCCGCGGGGTGATTGGTCTGCCGTATTCAGAGGCAGCGCCCCACCTGCTCAGTTTCGCCATGGGATACCTGTTGTCACAGGCAGATATAAGCCTCCACTGCCCGGTCACGCTTACAGGAGCGGTGGCCTATGTTCTCGGATATCACGCAAGCAACAACATTCGCGACAAGTATCTGCAACGTGTGGTCCGAATGGATGGACAGACTGCAACCGGCGGCACCTGGGTGACAGAGAAGCACGGGGGCAGCGATGTGGGAGCGACCACCACGAGCGCCATATCACAAGGCAGACGATTCGCTCTGCACGGCTTGAAATGGTTTACCAGCAATGCAAACAGTGGGCTTGCCATTGCTACTGCGCGACCTCAAGGAGCCGAGCCCGGCTTGCTGGGGTTAGGTCTTTACCTCATCCCCAGTCACGCCGAGGACGGGAATCCCAATCGCTTTCTGATCCGCCGACTGAAAGACAAACTTGGGACGAAGGGGCTCCCGACCGGCGAAATAGATTTACTGGGTGCGGAAGCCATCGAAATCGCCGGACCGCCCCTTGGTTTTAAACTCATGATGGCTGCCCTCGAATACAGCCGCGTGCACAATGCCGTTGGCGCGGCCGGAGTGCAACGCCGAGCCTTGCGCGAAGCCTTAGCATGGGCACGCTCCCGGAGCGCATTCGGTCACACGCTGGTCGAGTATCCAATGGTGCAGGACGAACTACTTGGGATGCGCGTGCGGTTCGAGGGAGGCGCACTGATGGCTTTCGAAGCGGCACTCGCTTTCGATGCCTCGCTCACCGATGCAAAGAATGGAACATGGCTGCGCCTCATCACGGCAATGGCTAAGTACCTAACCGCTGAAGGCGCGATTCGCGCCACTCGAGCGACGCTTGAGCTGATCGGGAGCAACGGCTACACCTCAGATTTTCCGATCGCACGCATCCATCGCGATGCCCAAGTGCTAACGGTATGGGAGGGTCCGGCCAATATCCAAGCGTTAGAACTGCTGCGTCTACTCGCACCTAAATACGCCGGAGCGATTGAATACGAGCGACGAATCCGCGAGATAGTCAGTGCCTTACCTGAGGCGATGTCGTCTCTCTGTTGTGCACTCGAATTGCGACTTCGAGATGACCTCGCCGCGATCGCCAGCACCACTGCTGATGAAGTCAGCGCCCAACGATATGCGAGGAAGCTCCTGCATCGTTTAAGCCATAGCATGGCGTTCGCGCTGATGTGCAAGGCTGCGACGACTGCGTACCTTATCGGAGACATTCGCCGGATGCTTACTGCGACTCGTTACCTCGAAGAATTGCAGGATTCCACCTTCGGCAGTGAGGACCAAAGAGTCCGCTCCGCCGCCCTTAACCTGCTGGAAGATGAACCCGCCTCCGAAGTGAGCCTCACATCCTTATCTCGCAACTAGCTCTGTCGATTACTGCAACACTAAAGATCATTTGCCGACCCAGCGAATTCTGTGTTCGGTAAGTGACAAAGCATCGACCTTTCGCTCTTGCTTCGGCAAAGGATCGGCGATAATTGAACATTGCATGATTCTCATCGTGCGTCACAGAAAGAGGTTCACGTGCGCGGTTTCGTTTCCACCTGTAATCTAGCTCTGACGGTCGCCGTCCTAGGCTCAGCGTTCGCAACCGCACAGGTTCCCGCTCCTGTCGAAAAGTCGGTTCCTTCTCCAGTCCGACACGGTTTGATTGCACTTGACCAGGATTTGCAGGCGCTAGCCGAACGTGTTGGACCATCAGTGGTGACCATTGAAGTGACTGGCCTGACCACCGTGCAGGATCCGAACACACGGCAGACGACTTACATTGCGAAAGAAGCAGGGGTGGGGTCGGGGATTATCGTCGATCCGGCCGGATACATCCTTACCAACGCGCATGTCGTCGAGCACGCAACCTCTGTCTCTGTACTCGTATTTCGTCATCGCAATAAGCAGACTGGCGCAATCGAAGATGCTGAACGCTTTGCGGCGAAGGTTGTGGGACGCGACGCACTGACTGATCTTGCGTTGCTTAAGGTGGAAGCTACCGAACTGCCTGCACTGAAACTGGCGGACTCCGATCGCGTGCATGTAGGTCAGCTTGCTCTTGCGTTTGGCAGCCCACTCGGTCTTCAAAACACCGTGACGATGGGTGTCATCAGTTCGACTCAGCGACAACTGAATAGCGCGACTCCCGTGGCCTACCTGCAAACTGACGCGGCCATCAACCCTGGTAATTCTGGCGGACCGCTCGTTGACATTGCAGGGGAAGTGATAGGCATGAACACTCTCATCGCTTCGCAATCTGGCGGCAGCGAGGGTGTCGGCTTTTCCATTCCCTCCAACATGGTCAGCCTTGTCTATGACCAATTGCGCAAGCACGGCCGTGTGCGCCGCGGAGCGTTAGGCATTATTGCTCGGGACATCACCGCAACTCTCGCGACCGGACTCGGCCTCGACAAGCAAACCGGAGTGATCCTTGAAGACGTGGTGCCAAATTCCTCTGCAGAGAGGTCTGGACTGCATCCGGGAGACGTTCTAATTAGCGTGGACGGAAAGTCGTTCCAAGATCCCCGTGCGCTTTCGGTGCTCCTGTTCCAGAAGAAGATTGGCGAGGTCGTTGCTTTCAAAGTTCAACGTGGTGCACAGGTGCTAAACCTCAATGTCCCGGTCACCGAACGCGAAGGCGATCCAGAAAGCATTCTTGATCCCACACAATCGGCCGCCAATATCATCCCGAAGCTGGGTATCGTGGGCCTTCAGATCACTGATTCAGTTGCGGAATTAATTCCTCCGACACGCGTTCCCGGGGGCATTTTGGTAACCGCCCTCACTGCGGGCGGCAATGCTTCACTTTTCGGACTGCAAGCAGGAGATGTGCTGCACGGTCTGAATCGCACGCCGTTGGTTTCCCTCGATACGCTTCGCAAAGCCTTATCCACACTGAGGCCCGGTGATCCGGTAGTCTTCAGCATTGAGCGCGGCGGACAATTGAACTACATCGCGTTCGACAATCCCGAGTAGAGGCTCCGGGCGGGGCAGAGCTGTGGCATACTTATCAACATTGTGCGGCTTCATCTGGCCACGCTTGTAGACGATTACCGCCGTCACGGCACGCAGCAAGCCGTCGTTGTTCATCGCGGCAATCGACGACAAATATTCACTTACGCCGACCTCGCCAACCTTTCTGAGCGCTTCGCGGCAGAGTTGATCCGCCGAGGCATCAAGTCCGGCGACCGCGTCGTGCTCTGGGGACAGAACAGCGCAGAATGGATCGCCGCTTTCTTTGGCTGCGTGCTTCGCGGGGTCCTTGTCGTTCCCCTTGATGCCGCAGGAGGTCTGGACTTCGCACTGCGCGTTATAGAGGAAACCCAACCTCGCCTGCTCGTTGGAGATGCGTCACTGCTATCAGGACTGAGCGCTGAACTGCCGCACATCGACTTCGAACACTTTTCGAAAAATCTTCCTTTGGGACCGTTTGCGTCTTCGGTGCGAGAGCTGAGTTTGTCCCTCGACACTCCTCTGCAGATTCTCTTCACCTCCGGCACCACCTCTGAACCCAAAGGAATTGTCCATACTCATCGCAACGTGCTCGCCAGTTTGGAACCCATTGAGCACGAGATGCAAAAATATCTCCGTTACGAGCGGATCTTTCATCCGCTGCGTTTTCTGCACACCCTTCCCTTGAGTCATGTTTTCGGGCAGTTCATGGGATTATGGATTCCTCCTTTACTTGCAGCTGAGATACATTTCGAGAGCCGATTGCAGGCCCCTCGATTGCTGGAGTTAATCCGTCGTTATCGCATTTCCGTACTTGCCGCAGTTCCGCGCGTTCTCGATCTTCTCAAGACTCATATTGAGGCAAACTTCCCCAATCTTCCAACTCGGCTGGAGGCATCGCAAGGACGCCGAGTGTGGCGAAAGTGGTGGAATTTTCGTGACGTGCATCGTGAGTTTGGCTTCAAGTTTTGGGCGTTCGTGTGCGGAGGGGCTTCCATACCGCCAGCACTGGAGCACTTTTGGAATGATCTTGGATTCGCACTCGTTCAGGGATATGGCATGACGGAAACCGCCGCACTTATCACCCTCAATCATCCATTCCATGTCGGCCAAGGCACGATTGGAAAGCCGCTTCCGGGACGAGAGGTTCGCATCGGCAGCGACGGCGAGGTTCTAGTGCGCGGCGAAATGGTAGCGTCCAGCCGTTGGCAAAATGGCCGAATGCAGACCAGTTCGAGTCCATGGCTTGCGACTGGTGATTTGGTTGAACAGGATGCGGAAGGTCAGTTGCATTTTCTAGGACGGAAGAGCGAAACCATCGTTACGGCGGCAGGGCTCAACATCCATCCAGAAGATGTGGAGGCTGCGCTGAATCGTCAGCAAGGGATTGAAGCGTCTACCGTTGTGCCTCTGGATACACCAAACGGCACTGAAGCTGTAGCGGTCCTGATATGTCGCGGAGGTCCAGAACAAGCCCAGTCCGCTGTCGACTCGGCCAACGGAGACCTCGCTGAGTTTCAACGCGTCCGCCGCTGGGTACTCTGGCCGCAACTTGATTTCCCACGCACAGCCATCGGAAAAATACAGCGCCGAAAGGTTACGCAATGGATTGCCGAACAACAGTCGAATAGAGCAGTGAGTTCTTCAGAGGCACTCGATCCGCTATCGAATATGATCGCTGCTATAACTCGCGCTGAACCCGCTCATCTTGCAGACGAGACTCGTCTGGACCGTGATTTGCAGTTCGACAGCCTCGCCCGCGTTCAGCTTCAGGCTGACTTGGAGCTCCGCATGGGCGTTGCGATCAGCGATACAGAGTTCGAACAAATCACAACCATTGGACAACTTCGTGCGCGACTCGGTCTGTCGAGTAATACAGATTCCAATGCTCTCAGCGAGAACAATGAACACGCCCCTCTCCACCCGAAGCCAACGGCTGCCCACCTGCATCAATTTCCGAGTGAACCCTCGTTATACAGATACCCCAGGTGGACCTGGTGGCCGACTGTTCAGTGGATGCGCATGCTCTTTCAGGAAGGAGTGATGCGACCGCTGATCTGGCTTTTGGCTAAGCCCACCGTTTTGCGCACCGACGAACGACGACTGCCTCGCCAACCTGTGTTGTTGATTGCCAACCATGTCACGGCGTTCGATGTGCCTCTGGTCCTTTACGCACTTCCCGCTCACCTTCGCAAAAGGGTGGCTATCGCGATGTCCGGAGAAATGTTGGAGGATTGGAAACACGCGCGCAACCAAGGTAGCTGGCTACTCAATCTACTGGCTCCGGTTGCATACTGGCTCGTCACAGCGCTATTCAATGTCTTCCCATTGCCGCGCAGTGTCGGGTTCCGAAGTAGCTTTGCCCACGCAGGAGAAGCGATGGATCGTGGCTACAACGTGCTTGTGTTTCCGGAAGGCCGCCGTTCAGCGGATGGATCTCTGCAACCATTTCGTAGCGGAATAGGCCTTCTCGCGAAGGAATCAAATGCAGTCATTCTTCCCGTTGCACTGAAAGGCATCGGTGAACTGAAGCAGAAGGGGGAGCACTGGTTCCGCTCTCATCTCATCGAAATTCGCGTAGGGGAACCAATCTCTCCCGCCCCACAGGCGACTCCAGAGACCGTTGCGGAGTCTCTGCAAAACGCCGTTTCCAATCTTCTACAGCGTGGAGGGTAGCTTCGGATTTCAGCGCTATTCCGCAATGAACCCTGTGCTTCCGTCTAGCAAATGAACCAGGATTTCTTCGCCCTCTGAAAAGGATTCGCGATCAGGAGGCAGCACGGCTAGCGCATTCGCCCGCAGCATGGTTTTCAAACGTCCAGTGTCTTGGGGGCCTGCGCTCCATGCCACATATTTCCCGTTCGAGTACTCCAGACGAACCCGCACCAAGTGTGTCTGTCCCGACCTCTTCTTTAATGTTCCCTGCAATATAGCCGAAAACATCGGCTTTACTGTTTGGCTGTGCCCCATCATCTTCAGCAGAGCGGGAGCGACAAATTCCTCGAAGGTCAACATTGTCGAGACTGGATTCCCGGGCAGAGCGAACACGGGTTTGCCATCTTTGAACCCGAACGCCAGAGATTTTCCCGGCTTCACCTTCGCTTGCCAGAAGACAATTTTCACTCCCAGTTCGCCAAGCACTTCGCGGACCAAGTCACGATCGCCCACGGAAACTCCGGCAGAAGTGATGAGTACATCAGCCTTTAATCCCTCTAATATTTTCGCGTGATGACTCTCTGAGTTATCACGGGCAATCCCCAAGATCTGCGGAACCGCGCCCAAGCTTCTCACTGCTGCTGCCAGTCCATAGGAATTACTATTCACGAGTTGCCCAAGCTTCGGAGTGTCTCCAAGAGGAACCAGTTCATCTCCAGTTGCGATGATTGCGACCCGAGGTCTGCAAACCACGCGAACGTCCGTCTTTCCGAAACAAGCGAGCATGTTGATTTCAAACGGACGAATGACCGTCCCCGAGGAAAGAACAGTTTCGCCGAAACCAACATCTTCTCCCGCTCTGCGAATATGCTGCCGCATCGTTACCGGACGGATCACACGAATGCCTCCGCCAGACACCTCCACGTTCTCTATGGGAACGACGCTGTCGCAACCCTCTGGCAAAGGAGCCCCTGTCATTATCTTGATTGCCGTGCCTGACTCGACGGCCTTTGTAGCGTGCCCTCCGGCGGGAACAAAATCGATGATCGGCAGCGTTGTCGAATCCTCACAATCGACGGCTCTCACCGCGTATCCGTCCATTGCAGAATTGGTAAAAGGTGGCAAGTCCCAAGGCGCGACGATATCCTCGGACAGCACCCGCCCAAGCGATTCAAGTAATTCAACACGTTCGTCACCCAGCGCTGTCACATGTTCCAGAATGATATCGCGGGCTTCTTCAAAGGTAGGCTTCGACTGAATTTTCATGCAGTTCCATCTGGCGGGGCAGGACTCCCGAATGCAAGAGTTAACCGCGCTTCTTCCGCGTGTAGATCCTCCGGAGTATTCACATTCTTCCACCCGTCTAAGAGTCCCTCAGGCGGTTCCACCACAAGCGTGTTCGGCAGTTGCAGAACAGCGAGCGGCCTTGCATTTTGCTCGCAATCCGCGATAGCGACGCGCTCAAGAAACTCCAAGGCTTGCGGTTCATAAAGTGCCAGAGTCGGACTCAGATGGCCATCACGCTGCTTTGGAATCACCGCCCACCGACCGGGTTGTCGTTGCGAGGCGAGCCATTGAATGTGTGCCGGGCGCAACCACGGATGATCGCATGCTGATACGACCCAGGCTGCTTCTGGTGCCCATCGATGTGCTGTTATTAACCCTGCAACTGGCCCCGCAAGTTCAGGAGAATCCGGCAATTGAGTCAGATCAGATAGAGATTCCGGCAGCAATCCAACACCCAGTGTCACGGTTCTGCGAACTTCTGGAGAGGCAGCCAAGGTCTCGGCGATGATTTCCCCCAGGGTCTTCACACCGAATCGCAAGAGCTGCTTTGGCGACCCCATACGCGAACTCATGCCACCCATCAGCAACCCTGCATACAACGGCCGCGCATTCCATTCCAATGGAAGCCAGCGGTCGATGTACCCAAGAAACTGATCAAGGCGATCCTCACTCCACGCCAATGTGGAGACGATGTTCGAAACACCTTCAGGAGCATCCAATTGTTCGGAACTGCCCAGCCAGAACTTCGGCAGAGGTGTGTCTTTATGTCCTTCCACCAATAACAGATCGTGGTCGCGCCCGAGTCTCGTCAGTGTGGATTCCAGAGACAGCGTTGCCGTGGCTCCGCGTCTCTCAAATTGCTGTTGTGAACTGCGCAGCGCAATTGTCGCTCCAGCGCGAAACAGCCGGTCAGAATCCTTGCCTTTTTTATCGACCTCGAAACCATGAGCATCGTGTTTCACGACGGCTACCGCGAGTCCGCGTTCAACCAGCTTCGGAATAGCGGCTTCCAGCAGCGTAGTTTTTCCCGAACCGGAAAATCCGCACACAGCCAGCGCTGGCGCGCCAAACTCATGGAACCTGTTTTCCTTCCAGCTCACATCACACCCCTGTCCTGCTCATCCTCTGACACTATGTTTCACAGAATATCAAGTCCCCCGATCAGACGGGCGGTAATTCAAATTCTTGCGTTTTCCATTTCACGGCTTGAGAGCTCAGCCTGCATCCCTGATAATCAAAGAACATGATCTTCCACGTCGCAAGAGAACGTTCGGGACAGCTGGGGTTGAGACTGTTGGTCGCCATGGCCTTAGCCCTGCTCTCGGTGCCACTGGCCAGTGCTTCCGAGACTCCGAAAGCCAATGATCTCCTTCGCCAAGCCGTTGCAAACGAAAAATCTCACAGCACAGAAGACTTCTATGTCTGGATGGATCGCTTGGAGAAACCCCGTGGCTCAGTGACTAAGTTGATGGTAAACACGCCTCAGGGAATTCTGAGCCGCACGATCGCCTTGAATGACAAAGCATTAACAGCCGAAGAACGCCGTCAAGACGACGACCGCATCAACCGCTTGCTCGATCCGGCAAAAATGAGCGAAAAGGCCAAAAAGCAGCGCGAAGATCAACAACACATTGAACGCGTATTGCTCGCGCTTCCAGATGCATTTCTCTGCGACTATGCTCCCAACTCACACGAAGACCGAAATCTGCGCTTGGAATGTTCTCCGAACCCCAGTTTTTCTGCTCCCAACTATGAGTCGCAGGTACTCCAGGGCATGAGAACCGTGATCCTAATTGACCGCGAGGACAAACGAATCTCAAAGATCGAGGGAACACTATTCAAGGATGTCACCTTCGGCTGGGGCTTTCTGGGCAGGCTCAGTCGTGGGGGCCACATTGAAATTACACAGTCCAAAACCACCGGTAAACATTGGGGAATTACCCGCATGCAGCTAATCTTTGAGGGCCGCATCATTGTGGTCAAGCCCTTGAAGATCACCGAGACTGAGACTTCGTGGGACTATCGGGCGGTTCTCAAGATGACGACCGCGCAGGCTCTAGACTTTTTGCGCATCGCTTCTGCTAAGCTATCGCACTGACCAGAAATACATTTGAGAGTCCGACAAGACTCGGACCCTCAAACTCTGTTTTTGCTAATACGCCCAGAATGGCCCTGCGGGAACGCTGCTACTCGGCGAAACCACTCCCGAAATCGCCGTGTATACATTGCGCCCGTAGAAGAAGGGTAGCCCCCAATCGAAGTAGCCATCAGAAACCTGCGTGGCGGCAGCTGGTACTCCCGATGTATTGGGCCCGGCTAAGTCGCTGAATGCCGTATTGCTTGTTGAGAACAGCGTGTTGGCGTTGCTTATGCTGAACTGAACCCCATGGCTATTGCCACCCGTCGCTTCGTTAACGGCGGTTAGAGTTTCCGTGGAAGTAGGACAATACCAGTCTCCGCAGGACGGTATACCCGAGGTTGGTTGGTCCAAAAAGAAGAAGGCATTCGAGCCACTATCGAGAAAGCTCTGGATGGAGTTCGTTGTATTTGGATACGAGACTCCATTGAATACCGTCGTAAATCCAGTCCAGTCAGCATCAGCCGAATTTGGATCAAGCGGCAGCACAACTGCGCTGCTGCTGAGTGCATTATTCGATTGCGTCCCAATGCCAAAAACGAGCGAACCCTGGCCTGAGGAAATGCCTGATTGACCCCCGACAGGAACGGCGGGTAACTCAAGGATCACGCCGTTATTGTCAGATGTAAACATCGAAACCGGGTTCCGAACTTGCTGGGTAACTGGCACCGCAGCAGCGCCACAAGAAGAGCCAGAACAAGTGAAGTACAGACCAACGGCGGTCGACGTACTTAGCGTCGTGCAGGGATTCTGGTACCCAAGTTCATCACAATCGTATTGATAGTTGCCTACACCAAGCAGACCATTCGCGCCCAACGCCGCGATAGTATCCTCTTCAGTTCCAGAGCAACTGCTCGGAATCGACGCTCCGGATGGCACTGAAGTATCGCCCATTACATGGATTGGAACTGAACTCGCGACCTCTCCAGTGTTCGCGCTTCCACCCATCTTCACGTCGGCAGATTTCACTGCTCCCCAGAAGAAACTGTTATCCAGAAATTGAACGCATTCTGCGACTGGAGAGCTGGTGTTAACGTTTTGCAAGCTTAGCGTCGAAAGCAATGATGCAGGAACTCTCAACCCGGTTGAGCCGGTGTCAATCGCGACATGATCAATCGTCACACAGTTCGTCGAGCTTCCCGGAACACAGACGACAACGGTAGTAAAAGCCACGTTTACTTGGGGGTTACTTGCAACGGGGCCAGCATCTACGATTACCGAAGCCACATTGCTGCCTGAAGTAACGATCGTGTTGCCACCTGCAACCGAAGTGGTGCTGCTAGTAGTAGTGGTAGTACTATGGCTCCCTCCACCACCGCAACTCGCTGCGAGCGCCAACATTGAGACCGCAAAGACAAGCAGAATTTTGTGCACAATCCCTCCCTTACCGTATCTCTTTGGCATCAATGCCCTTCGGAACAATTCCAGGCACATACGCATGTCCGATGTACGAACGCATATGGCCTCCAGAGAACATCACCAGATCTGGCTGCTCTATCGTTAGAGGCGCACGACGCGAGTGCATGGTTTTGGCCTTCGCATCTTGAGCTCCTTGCGCAAACCTCACGTAGTAGCTACCGAGAATCTGCTGAAAGTTTGGGAGAAACGGTCCGCGCCACGCTACTCCAAAAACCCGTCCATCGGGCGAAACATATTCCCGCACCACGCTCCCATAGCTTGTTGAGATTTCATGTACCGAATACTTCCCGCTAGTCTGAACAGCTCGCTTCGCCTTCATCTGCTGCTGATCGCTCTCAACTGAACTCACATCCCCGCCCAGTGTTGCTGAAGCACATACCGGCAGGAGTAGAGACGAGAAAACTAGTCCTATCGCTAGGACCACACGCGCCGTTCTCCGACTGCGGATTCGAAAATCAATGGCCATTCCTCACCTCTGTTTGCATGTAGGACTGAGACTTCGTGGTCGAACTTCGCGTGCGCCTCTGGAGCGACAGCGCGCCTTGCCTGATAACCCGCTTCGTGAAAAAAAGTCTCTCTGAAAATTACCTTGGGGCTGGCCTTCTCACCACCGTACCGTTGGTTAGCAGGATGCTTTCAATAGAACTCACAGTTTGCTCTGCCCACTCCAATTCGGAACCTGGGACATATTTCACTACGAAGAAGCCCGCCGATGCTCCGGGCTTCTTCGTAGCGCAGACCGAATTGTTACTTACGCTTCGGACGATACAAGTCGGTTGAAGTTCCGTAGAAGACTTCCGAAGCTTCCATGATCGTTTCCGAAAGTGTCGGATGTGGATGAATCGTATGGCCAAGGTCGTAAGCCGTAGCGGCCATCTCGATTGCGTGCACAATCTCCGCAATCATGTCGCCCGCTCCCGGTCCTACAATCGCGCCGCCCAAAACACGCTCGGTCTTTTTATCGATAAGCAGTTTGGTCAATCCTTCGGTGCGATCCAACGTCACGGCTCGCCCGCTTGCAGCCCATGGGAACTTGACGATATCAACATCCATCCCCTTGGCTTCCGCTTCTGCCTGCGTCAGTCCGGCCCAAGCAATCTCGGGATCAGTAAACACCACCGCTGGAATCGCGTACGGTGCAAACTCAACCTTGTGCCCCAGGATGTGCTCAATCGCGGTGCGGCCTTCATGTGAAGCCTTGTGCGCCAGCATCGGATCGCCCGCTACGTCGCCAATCGCGTACACAGAGGGATCATCGGTCTGCAATTGCTTGTTGACCGAGATGAACCCGCGCTCGTTCACCTTCACCTTAGTGTTTTCGAGACCAGGAACCTTCGAGTTCGGACGACGCCCAACCGACACCAAGACCTTGTCGTAGGTCTTCTCCTCAACCTTGCCGTCCGGCAGTTTGAAAGTGACCTTCACCTTCGAGATCTCATCTTTCAGCGCGGTTACTGCCGTATTCAGCATGATCTTGCTGAAGAGTTTTTCCAATCGCTTCTGCAACGGTGGAATCAAATCGCGGTCAGCTCCTGGAAGCAATCCAGGCGTCATTTCCACCACATCCACTTTTGATCCCAGAGTCGCATACACCGAGCCCAACTCCAACCCGATGTAGCCGCCGCCGATCACCAGAAAGGTCTTCGGGACATCCTTCAGATCCAGCGCGCCGGTTGAATCCAGAATGTTTGCACCAGTCGTAGCCAGTGGCCCCGGTCGCGCCGGAGACGATCCGGTTGCAATGATGATTTTGTCGAATGTAAGTGTGTCCTCGCCGCCCGCCGTCTTCTTAATCTTCAGCGTCGTAGAATTCACAAAACTCGCTTCGCCCTGAATGTAAGTAACCTTGCGCTGCTTGGACATCATTCCCAAGCCACCGGTCAACTTATTCACCACGCCCTCTTTGAACGCGCGCAGCTTAGCAATATCGATCTTCGGCTCGGAGAATTCCACGCCCCAGTTCGCCGCGTGTTTAGATTCGTTAATCAGCGCCGATACATGCAACAGCGCTTTGGACGGAATGCAGCCACGATAAAGGCAGACTCCGCCGGGATTCTTCTCAAGATCGATGAGAGTGACGTCGAGGCCGAGATCGGCTCCAAGGAAGGCAGCGGCATAACCACCGGGGCCGCCGCCAATCACCGCAACTTTAACGTTCGTGTTCGACATGTCTCGCTTCCAGATTTTGCTTTGAAATGATCGAGCCACACTGGCTCGGAATCTTTATTGTTTCGCTTACTAACGCCAAGAGCGTCGTACCGTTCAGGAGGTCCAAAACTATTCTCCGGAGAAGAATTGCTGATCGCAACCTTCTCCGGATGAATCGTTTGTGAATCCTAGCCTTGCACAGACAGCAGGAACGGCTGCTCCAACGCATCCACAACCCACCGCGTAAACCGCGCTGCATCTGCTCCGTCGATAATACGATGATCGTATGACAACGAAAGGGGCAACAAGGTGCGCGGCTCGAATTTGCCGTTCATCCAAACCGGCTCGATCCGAGACCTCGACATTCCGAGAATTGCAACCTCGGGGTGATTGACGATCGGAGTAAAGGCCGTACCGCCAACGCCTCCCAGGTTGGTGATCGTGAACGATCCACCTTCCATATCGTTGGCTGTAAGTTTCTTGTCGCGTGCCTTCGCGGAAATCGTCGAGAGCTCAACTGCAAGCTCAATGATGTTCTTCTTGTCCACATCGCGAATCACCGGAACCAGCAGTCCGCGATCCGTATCCACCGCAACACCGATATTGATGTAGCGCTTGTAGATGATTTCCTCGCTACCGATATCGATGGAGGCATTAAATTGCGGAAAAGCTTTTAGACCGGAAGCCACGACCTTCAAGGCAATGGCAGTCATGGTCATCTTCCCGCCAGCCTTCTCAGCCTTGGGAGCGAAGCGTTTTCGCAACTCTTCCAACTCAGTAACATCTGCCTTATCAAATTGCGTTACGTGAGGAATGATGTTCCAAGCAAGTGCCAAGTGCTCGGCGGTTTTCCGTCGAACTCCACGCAGTGAAACCTTCTCGATATTGCCCCAGCGGCTGAAGTCTGGCAGCTTTACTACAACTTTTCCTGCTCCTGCGGCAACCTGAACTGCAGCTCCGGGATCGGCCATCCTAGCGAAGACACCCTTAGCGAATGCCTTCACATCGGATTCGCTGATGCGTCCGCTCGGTCCTGTTCCCTTCACAAGGTAAATGTCCACTCCAATTTCGCGCGCAAGTTTGCGCACAATCGGAGCCGCAGGGACCGTGCGGTGTTCATGTCCCGCATGCTTATCCAATCCGGCGGGATGACGCTCCGACTCTATCTCCGGTGGAGCATCAGGCGGAAATGCCTCTTCCTCCGACTTACCTTCCGCAGTACGAGCCGAGCGAAAAGTTTGACGAGCTATCGCCATATAACCATCGTCAGAAGGATTGTCCGCCGGCGCTGTCTCAGCGGACTGGACAGGTGCCGCGACCGGAGCGGCAGAGGTCGTCGACTCCGTTCCGGCGGCGACTGTAAAAACGAGATCGCCGACCTTCAACTTCTGTCCGACCTGAGCTTTCACCTCGCTGACCGTTCCGCTCACTGTCGAGGGTACTTCCACCACAGCTTTGTCGGTTTCAAGCTCTAAAACCGTTTGTCCCATGGCCACTACATCGCCAGGAGCTACGGCAACACGAACTACATCCCCGGCTTCGATATTCTCGCCAAGTTCCGGAAGCCTGAACTCGGCACCAGAGGCATTCACCGATGCAGCTCGGAGTTCCGGCACCGTCGCATGCGGAGTAACAACGGGCTTCTCTTCGGTGTGAAGATTCTCGGTCTTTTGAACCTCCGACTCTGCAGCTTTACTCTCGACCGGTTTCTGAGAATCTCCAGCGGTATACGTGAACAGCACATCGCCTACTTTGACGCGCTGAGAAGGCGTTACGACAATTCTTTCAATCACGCCATTAACGGTGGAAGGTACTTCGACCACAGCTTTGTCGGTTTCTAACTCAACAACAGCCTGACCTTCCTTGATCGTTTCACCAGCAGTGACTGCGATCCGAACCACATCGCCGGCCTCGATATTTTCACCAAGTTCCGGGAGTTTGAATTCAGTTGCCACAGCGTTTCCTTTCGATGGATGCGGCCCACTTGCCGCGCGCTTGGAATCTTCGCGCCCGGAGTCGTTCTACGCGACTCCGGAGCGCCTAAACTGCGTACGCCGAGCCACTAAACAGAAAACGGATCCGGCTTCTCGGAGTTGATTCCGAGATCGGTGATCGCCTTCTTCACCTCGGCGGCTTTAATCTTTCCGTCGCGCAGAAGTCCCGTCAAAGTTGCCAGCACAATGTGCTTGGCATCGACCTCGAAGAAGTCACGCAGCGATGCGCGGCTCTCCGAACGGCCGTAGCCATCGGTCCCAAGCGAAATCAACGGGCGCGGCATCCAAGGCGAAATCGACTCTGGCAGCGCCTTTACATAATCGGAAGCTGCCACAAGGACACCTTCCGTGTCCTTCAATTGCGACGCCACATAGGAATCGCGATGCTTTGCGCCCGGATGCAGAATGTTCCACCGTTCGCAAGCATTACCGTCCTTATATAGTTCCTTATAACTGGTAATGCTCCACACATCGGCGGCTACTTTGTACTTTTCTTCCAGGATTTCGGCCGCCTTCAAAACTTCCAGCATAATTGCGCCCGAACCAAACAGCTGCGCCTTCAGCTTGAAGTCTTTTTTCTCCGAAGCTTTGAAGCGATACAGACCTTTCAGAATGCCCTCGCGAACGTCGCCCGGCATACTGGGCTGAGCCCACGGCTCATTCATTACCGTGATGTAGTAGAAAATATCTTCCTGCTCTACGTACATGCGACGGATGCCGTCCTGAATAATGATCGCGATTTCAAACGCGAAAGCAGGATCGTAGGCTAGTAAATTCGGTACAGGATAAGCGAGAAGATGGCTGTGACCATCCTGATGCTGCAATCCTTCACCCGCCAGCGTCGTGCGCCCAGCAGTACCTCCGCAGAGGAAGCCCTTAGAACGCTGATCGCCAGCGGCCCAAACCAAATCGCCCACTCTCTGAAGACCAAACATCGAGTAATAGACGAAGAACGGAATTGCGTTGATTCCATGATGCGCCGGAGAAGTGCCAGCGGCGATGAACTCGGACAGCCCGCCCGCTTCGGTAATTCCCTCTTCCAGAATCTGACCGTCTTTGGCTTCCTTGTAGTAAAGCAAGGTATCCATATCGACAGGCTCATAATTCTGTCCAACACTGGAGTAGATTCCGACCTGCCTGAACAAAGCTTCCATGCCGAAGGTTCGGGCTTCGTCCGGAATAATCGGAACGATGAGTTTACCGATCTTAGGATCCCGCAATAGCTTGGCAATCATTCGCACCAAGACCATCGTGGTAGAAACCTTGCGATCCGCCGCGCCGGTGTAGAACTCCTTGAACAGTTCTTCGCTTACCGGTTCCAGTTTTGGCGCGCGCATCTTGCGGTCCGGCAGATATCCACCGAGTTGCTTGCGGCGTTCGCGCATGTACTGAATTTCAGCCGCATCATCCGCGGGACGGTAGAACGGCGCGTCATGCAACTTTTCGTCCGCTATTGGAATACCAAAGCGCGAGCGGAAGATCAGCAATTCCTCGTCGTTGATCTTCTTCTGCTGGTGCGTGATATTCCGACCTTCTCCGCTCTCGCCAAGTCCGTAGCCTTTGATGGTCTTCGCGAGAATCACCGTCGGTGAACCCGTGTGATCGACCGCAGCCTTGTAGGCGGCATAAACCTTGATCGGGTCGTGACCGCCCAAACGCATCTTCTCGATCTGCTCGTCGCTGAGGTGTTCCACCATCTTCAGTAATCGAGGATCGCTTCCGAAGAAATTCTGACGGAAGTAAGTTCCGCTCTCGACGAATAGCTTCTGGTATTGACCGTCACATAGTTCGCCCATGCGCTTGACCAGCAGACCGTCTCGGTCCCGCTGGATCAACTGATCCCAGTCAGTGCCCCAAATTACCTTGATTACATTCCAACCGGCACCGCGGAAAATTGCTTCCAGTTCCTGGATGATTTTTCCGTTGCCGCGAACAGGGCCATCGAGCCTCTGCAAATTGCAATTTACAACGAAAATCAGGTTGTCGAGCTTTTCTCGCGAGGCCAGAGTAATGGCACCCAGAGACTCTGGTTCGTCCGTCTCGCCGTCTCCCAAGAAAGCCCAAACCTTGCCTTGGTTACATTGCTTCAGCCCACGATTTTCAAGGTATCGATTAAAGCGCGCTTGGTAAATTGCCTGGATCGGCCCCAACCCCATCGAAACCGTGGGGAATTCCCAGAAATTCGGCATCAGCCAAGGGTGCGGATAAGAGGATAGCCCACCACCATCCGCCATTTCACGACGGAAGTTCTCTAGCTGCTTTTCCGAAATTCTTCCTTCCAAGAAAGCTCTAGAATAAATACCAGGCGCAGCATGTCCTTGGAAATAAACCAGATCTCTGTCGCCATCCGGGGTCTGTGCCCGAAAGAAGTGGTTGAAAGCGATCTCGTAGAGCGTCGCCGCAGAAGCAAACGACGAGATATGCCCGCCGATTCCCTCCTGCCTTTTGTTAGCGCGCATCACCATTGCCAGCGCGTTCCACCTGACAAGGCTCTTAATTCTCCGCTCAAGTTCCTGGCTACCAGGAAAGGGCGGCTGCTTTGCGGATGGAATCGTATTTTGATATGGAGTTGTTGCGGAAAACGGGAGGCGGTAGCCGGATCGTGCGGTGTGCAACGCCAACTGCTGTAGCAACCGACCTGCCCGTTCTGGCCCACCATTCTCCAGAACGTAATCTAGCGAATCTAGCCATTCTCTGGTTTCTAAAACTTCCTGCCCTACTTGCTCGCGATGATCGGAAGGATTCACTCTGCTGTTCCTTTTGGTGTGCGGACTCGAACCCCCTATATTAACAGCCCGGCCTCCGGAGAATGGGACGCTATTTCACTGGGGGTAGTTTTTGGGAATTCAGCATCTTTTCTGATGGCTTCTCCGTCCATCCATCTTCTTTTATCCTGAAGCGAAACTGAACCTTGGTAATCACGACAATTTTTCTTCAGCTACTGGACAAAATGGGCATATCATTGCGCCGGCAGATGAACTCACTCGCTGCCAAAGAGCATTGTGATAGCCGTCCCAGTTCGGAGGGTACCAACATGTTTGAACAAGAAATTGAAATGGAAAAGAAGGAAGGATCGTCCTTTGGCCCGGTTTTAATTATCTTCTTGCTTGTCGGGCTCTTTGTTGGAGGTATTGGTGTTGTCGTATATCAAAGTAAACAAACGCTCAAACCTGAAGAGGCAAAGGCTCTAATCGAGACCAAGCTGCACTCGACTGCTCCCGTGACCGTCTCGTTCCACACCGGAAACGTGAGCTACGCTGCCTCAGACAAGCCCAGCGATCCTCAGTACAAACTGTTCGAAAAAGCCGGATTCCTGAAAATTGGAAAAGGCAAGGGATACGCCGCGCAAGTCGACCTGACCCCAGCTGGGAAGGAATTCCTCGCCTCCCTGCCTAACGTAACCACAGAACCCGATGACGACAAGACTACCGGATACACCCTGCTCTTGGCCTCACGCGAGTTGGTATCTGTAGATAAGGTTACCAAGCTGAGCCAGCATAAAGCCCAGGTTCAATACACTTGGGGATGGCAAACCAGCAAGGCTGGAGATATGTTCGATATCGCAGGAAAGCTGGTACAAAGCCTGCCAACTTATGAACGAGGAATGTTAATCGATCAGCACGGAGCCAACTATTACCACGCCGCACCGGTACACGGCACAATGTTGCTGACGAAAGAAGATACAGGATGGGAACCATCTTCCGCTAATTAGTGCGCGCTGGAAGGCTACGCAAAATTCATTCGTACAGGGAGGGCTTGCGCGGTCCTCCCGCTATCTTCCTTCCGCCCTTTCCCCTCTGTTTGATTAAATCTTTCTAAGTTACTAAAGTTTCGACACCTTCCGTCCGTTCATTCCCCTAGTTAGCAGCGTCCTCAAGCTGTGTCTCTGCTGTGCCGATAACCCCATAGACAGGGAATCCAGCTCACGATTTTGATCTGGAGGCCCAGCCAGGAGTCAATCATGAGGACAAATTTCGGCCAGCTTTCCCTGCACCAAGCCAATTCATGCCCGAGCAGAAAGGACGGCCAATGACCAGCGCTCCTCTGTCACCGGATCCGCTTCCGTTCCCGTTTTTTCCGCCTCCATCTTCCGAGGTGTTGCCGGAAGAAGAGCAGGAACGATTAGTCCTCAGCCACATGGATGATGTAAAGCAGGTCGCGCGTTCCATTATGCGGCGTCTTCCTGCTTCGGTGCAGCTAGACGACTTGATTCAGGCTGGCTCCATCGGCCTAATCGATGCAGCCAAGCGCTTCGGCCCCGCTCGCAATCTGCCGTTCCGGCAGTACGCTCGCATTCGCATTACAGGTTCTATTTTTGATAGCCTGCGCGAACTTGATTGGGCTTCTAGATATTTCCGCACTCGTCAGCAAAAACTCGATAATGCGACTCGTGCTTTAGAGACAAAGCTGGGACGCAAACCTGACAGCGACGAAGTTGCCGACTCTATGGGCATGGATCTGAACACTTTCTATGAATTTGCCCAAGCCGTGCAGGATCGTCAGGAAGTCGAATTCGAACCACAGGAAGATAGCGAACGCCGCTCCATTCAGGAAAGTGTTGCGGATGACCCTGAAAAGCGTCCTGATGCCATGTGCCACCAAAACGAATCCCGCACTGAGTTGCGAAAGTTCATCGCCCAGCTACCACGGGATGAAGCCAATGTTCTGATTCTGTATTACTACAAAGATTGGACCATGGCGAGAATTGCTAAATCGATTGGAAAGACAGAGTCTCGAGTTTCTCAGATCCATAGCAAAGCCGTCGAGCATCTCCGAGACAGGGTGGGGCCTCGCGCCCGGGAACTCATGACTCGTCTACTTTAGTGAACGACCTTGTTTCATTCGGCACCCGAAGAACCTGCGGCCTGATGGGGCCGCAGTGAAGTAAGAAGGTAGTTGCTTACGCGCTTCGAGGATGGGTTGGTACACGGTCAACAACAAGCTTTTGTCTGCGTCCACCCGCAGCAACCAGTGAACGCCGCAAATGTTCGCGGGCACTACTGATATCGGCTTGCACCTGTTGCACCGTCCGCTGAGTAATCGCCGCTATTTCAGCCAAGCGAAACCCTTCCAGAGTAAACAACAAGAACGCCTCGCGCTGCTGCGGCGTTGAGCCCTTCAGAGCCCGTTCTACCATGGTCATCAACTCTTGACGAGATGCATCATCTTCCGGCGTACTCCCACGGCCATCTGCAATCAGGTTTTCGTTCGTTACACTCTCGTCGGGGTGATAAAACTGCAACATTTCCTCGTCGGATGAGTCCAGCGAAGGATGCATTTCTCCGCGATTCTGCCGAACTGAATGATCTCCGGATTCTAGTTGATTTCCTAATCGATCCATTGCCGAACGCGATAGGCGATAAAGCCACGGCTCCAGTGCAATCTTCTCCGGACGCGGACGATGCTCATCCAGCGCGTTTGCTATTGCTTCGTCGATCACTTCTTCGACACTGATTTCCGCCAATCGGCGCTGTCCGCTATCACGGCGAAAGCGCAACTCGCGCTTCACATATCGACGCAACCGTTCTAGATTCGCATTCACAAACCCATTCACGTCAACGCTAGAAATTTTCTCTGGTTTCACGACAGCAACCGTGTCCTCAAATGCAACCTGCGGCTCGATCCGCTGCCGCCCCACTCCCCGCACTCTTGGATAGCGATACTCACTGCGCAAGTGTTCCTTATGCTTGCCCAACTGCTCGGTCAAATCATCGAAAGCAATCCGAATAGCTGCGTGTAGCGTCTCCTGGGTCGCACGAGAGGTCATCTGACCGGCGGGCAAGCGGAGGTTCAGCGCCACGATGAAACCCGACTTCGGAGCTTCCTCCATCGATCCCCGCAACGAAATCATGTCTGGATTAAACACATGAAGCCTAGGCCCCAACTTCTCAATTTGCGATTGGAGATACTGCTCAATTGCGGGAGACTTACTTAGCTTATAAGTGAAATGGACGTTCATCTGCGAGCCTCATGTAAGATCGACGCCTTCGACAGGTACGGTCCTGAACTGGTCACTATAGCACCAGCAACTGAGAGGCATGCAAAAATCGTATGGTTGCACGCAAGTAAAGCCGCGCCAAGAATCTTCCCGGGTAGCGGCGCAAAGAAAAGCCGCTACCATGACCGGCAGCGGCTCGAATAAACACTGTTGTTCTTACTAAACGGTCACGGTGACGGAGGTCTCAGTGCGTGTCACTGGCCGGTACAGCGTGTCGCGTTCAATCGGAACTCGTCCTGCAGCTTCAATGAGTCGAATCAGCTCCTGGCGAGTCATACCCTGCGGGGTGGTCGCACCAGCGTCATGATAAATCTTCTCTTCCACTACCGTTCCATCAATATCGTCGGCTCCAAATCGCAACGCAATCTGTGCAATTTTCGGAGTCAGCATCTGCCAGTAGGCTTTGATGTGCGGGAAATTATCCAGCACCAACCGAGCTACTGCAATCTGCTTTAGATCCAGTACTCCGGTGGTCCAAGGCAAGTGCTGAAGCACAGTATTGTCCGGATGAAATGAGAGCCCAATGAAAGTCTGGAAGCCCTTAGTCTCATCCTGCAAAGCGCGCAGCTTCAGTAGATGATCTACCCGATCTTCGTCACCTTCAATGTGTCCATATAGCATCGTCGCATTGGACTTAATTCCCATGAGGTGTGCCTCGCGCGCGACTTCCAGCCATTCGTTTCCGTCGATCTTGTGATCGCAAATGATTGCTCGCACGCGCTCCGAAAAGATTTCCGCTCCGCCGCCGGGCATGGAATCCAATCCTGCTGCTTTCAGTTTTAGCAGCACCTCGCGGATTGTCATCTTGTTCAGCTTAGCGAAGAACGCGATCTCCACCATCGTAAAACCCTTCAAATGTACTTGCGGAAATCGTTCTTTCAATCCGCTCAGCATATCTAAAAAGTATTGCAATGGAAGATCAGGGTGCAGGCCACCGACGATGTGAAACTCCGTCACGGCTTCTGTGTAACCGGACTTCGAGGATTCGAATACTTCCTCCAGCGACATCGTGTAAGCGCCTTCGGTTCCCTTCTTGCGTCCGAATGCGCACAACCGGCAGTTGGCAACGCAAACGTTCGTGTGGTTGATGTGCCGATTCACATTGAAGTAGGCGACATTACCATGCATCCGTTCGCGCACGTAGTTAGCCAGCCAGCCTAATGCCAGCATGTCTGAAGTACGATAGAGGGCCAGCGCGTCACTTTCATCAAGCCGCTCGTTGGCGATAACTTTGTCGTAGATACTGGTGAGCCGCGCATCTTCGCTGAAGAAGCTGTGGCGCGGCGCCGCGATGGGGAACTTAACTTCCGGCATGCTTTCTATGATATCGCACCCCGCCCTACTCAGCTGCCCGATGCGCGGCTAAAGTGGGAAACCATTCCCTCCCTAGCCACGCATTTTTTTGCTTTTTCCCTCTGGAAATCGAGCCCTACTTAGGCCGCAACTACCTCTGCGCTGGCCTGACTCAACTTCTCAACTGCCCCGTGCGGCAGTTCCAGCCGGGTAGCACCCACCAACTCGCGCAGTTGCTCCACCGTCGTTGCACTCGCAATCGGGGCCGTAATACTCGGGTGAGCCATCAACCAAGCCAGTGCAACCTGTGCAGGTTTGGCATTCAATTCGCGGGACACCTCATCCAGAGACTCCAGGATCCGCATTCCTCTCTCGTTGAAGTACTTCTTCACCATTCCCGCTCTGGGCTTACTGGCCGCTTCCTCTGCTGAACGATATTTCCCGCTCAGAAATCCGCTTGCCAGGGAAAAATAAGGAATCACTCCCAATTCGTTCTTCACGCAGGTCGCTTCCAGAGAAGACTCATACCCGCTGCGGTCATAGAGGTTGTACTCCGGTTGCAAGGTCTCATACCTCGGAAGATTGTGCTTGCGGCTGACTTCCAGTGCTGACTGCAGGCGCTCCGCCGTAAAGTTCGAGGCTCCGATTGCGCGAATCTTTCCTTCTTTAATCAGGTCCGCGTAAATCCCTAGTGTGTCCGCCTGCGGAGTGCTCTCATCGTCCCGATGCGACTGGTACAGATCGATGTAGTCGGTCTGCAGACGTTTCAGCGAATCCTCCACTGCCTGTCGTATGTAGTTCTTCGACAAGCCCTTCTTGCCTTCGCCCATCGGCGAACCAACTTTAGTTGCCAGGATCACTTTGCTGCGATTCCCTCGTGCCTTGAACCACTTACCGAGAATCGTCTCCGACTCTCCACCATGGTTCCCCGGAGCCCAATGCGAATACACATCCGCTGTGTCCACAAAGTTCAATCCGCTCTCTAGCAGTGCGTCCAGCAGTTCAAAGGAGCGCTGCTCATCCGCAGTCCACCCAAACACGTTCCCCCCAAAGCAAAGCGTAGGGACCTCAATTCCAGAATGACCGAGTTCTCTTTTCTTCATATGAAATGACCTTTCTGTTTTTAAGATGACGCCCGCTGTCCCAAGGTGCAGAAGATTCCAGCCACCAGATACAATAACTCTGTGGCCTCGTCTTCAGGTGTATTTCACAATATTCGCGTAACTCTCGACATGATCAAGTGGGAGCATTCGTTCCTCACGCTCCCCTTCGGACTCACCGGCGCCGTTATCGCCGCCAACGGAATTCCACATCTTCGCACGCTCGTCTGGATCTGTGTTGCCATGGTCGCCGCACGCTCGGCCGCTATGGCATTCAACCGCCTTGTGGACGCTGATATCGACGCGCTGAATCCGCGCACATCGATCCGGGCTATTCCTGCCGGACTGCTCACCCGTAGCTTTGTCCTCTGGTTCACCGTGGCGGCATCGGTCCTTCTCTTCTTTGCTGCTTGGATGCTAAACCCTTTAGCCTTCTATCTTTCGCCCTTCGCGCTCGTCATTGTTTGCGCCTATTCCTACACCAAGCGATTCACCCGCTGGGCGCACTTGTTTCTCGGTTTCGCCATGGGAATTGCACCTGCCGCCGCTTGGGTCGCCGTTCGCGGCACACTCGATGCTCGCGTGCTGATCGTGACCGCTGCGGTCATGTTCTGGGGAGGTGGGTTCGACATTCTCTACAGTTGCCAGGATTACCAATACGATGTAGCTAGCGGTCTGCACTCTGTCCCACGGGCTTTCGGGATTGCCGGGGCGCTTCGCCTTGCCCGCTTCTTTCACATCATCGCTTTCGCGTTCTTTGCATGGATGCTATTCAGCTTTGGCCTCGGTCAACTCGCAATCGTTGGAGTCGTAATCACCGGCCTCGCGCTGCTCTATGAACATTCACTGGTCAAGGCAGATGACCTGAGCAAACTTAACGCCGCCTTCTTCACCACCAATGGATTCATTTCCATGCTGATCCTATTCGCCATCACTGCGGACAGAATCATGCTCACCCACAGAGGCTAGTCCCATGACAGCGCACGATAGCAACGAAGTCGAGATCAAGTTCCTGGTGCACGATGCCGAAGCTCTCGTGCGCTCACTCATCGGTGAGGGTTTCCATCAGGAGACTCCATCGACCTACGAAGCCAACACTCTGTATGACACCGCTGACGGCCACCTGCGCTCTGCGGGAGAGGTGCTGCGCCTCCGCATATATGGCGATAAGTGGCGAATCACCCATAAGACCCGAGGAGCGGCCAGCAAACACAAGACCCGGATCGAACATGAGACCTCAGTCGACAAGGGGGACGAGATGCACGCAATCCTCACAGCTCTTGGATATGCCCCATCTTTCCGCTACGAAAAGTACCGTTCGGAGTGGACCGACGGAGCTGGCGAGGTCGTGATCGACCACACCCCCATCGGAGACCTTGCGGAAATCGAAGGTGCGCCCGAATGGATCGACCAAATTGCCAAGCAAATCGGCCTGAGTGAAGCAGATTACATTACCGCCTCCTACGCCGACCTGTTCTTCAGTTGGAAGAATCGCACCGGAAGCACTGCCCTCAACATGACCTTCGACGAATGCGGCACCCGCCGCCCCTAACCCTCAACTCTCGTCACGAGGGAACCGCCCGGCGTTTTGCTTCGTACTACTTTCTGGATGTTCCGCGACTCCTATCAAGTTGAATGAACATCCGGGAGGACGTTTATGTTCTGCGATAGCTGCGGTGCGGCAGTGCAACCCGCGCAGACATTTTGCAACCGGTGCGGCAAACAATTTATCGGGCGAGTAGCAGTTCTGCAGCAACCCACGTGCCGTGTGCAGGCTCACACCCACCTGCTTGGCATTTTGTGGCTGGCCATCTCGGCGATGAATGCAGTAGCCGGAATCGTCCTCTGCGTTTTGGGAAGCTCTGTGCTCGTGCACCTGCGTGAGATGGGTGCGCCTGCCGAATTCCCTGCTGGATTTCTGAGTTCGCTATTCGGCATCGTCGGGATTGCAATTCTCGTCAAATCAGCATTCGGATTCGTTGCGGGCTGGGGATTGCTGCGGTATCAGTCCTGGGCGCGTGTCCTCACGCTTGTGTTGGCATTTATTGCGCTGTTTCATGTCCCCTTTGGAACTGCACTTGGCGTTTACACCTTGTGGGTCCTGTTGCCCGCGCAGTCTCAACAGGAGTACGACACTCTCGTCTCCCGGGCCGATTGAAAAGCTAGTATTTTGGACGCGATCAATTTCGAAGACTGGCCTATAACGCTAGGGGATTTTCGTGAAAAGTTTTTCAGAGTCTTCAGAGACCATTGTTACCACGCTTCAGCCAGCCTTAACGTCGCGCACAACTCCGCCTTTTGTCTGGATTGTTTCCGCCGCGATTTTCATATTACTGATGGCGGTTGCTCCTCGCTACGGCTACTTTCGCGACGAACTCTACTACCTGGCATGCGGGGAGCATCCTGCGTGGGGATATGTTGATCAGCCTCCTCTGATCTGCTGGCTCGCATGGTTTCTACGTCACTCCATCGGAACGTCTCTGTACGCCTTACGCTTTTTCCCCGCCGTAGCTGCTGCAATAACCGTCTGGCTTACAGCTCGCCTAGCCCGCGAGTTGGGCGGCTCTCGCAAGGCGGAGATTCTCGCTTCGGTGCTAGCAGCACTCATGCCAGTCGCCATCGCCATGGCGCACTTGTTCACCATGAACGTCTTCGATTTTGCGCTCTGGACTGCACTCGCACTCATTCTCGTTCGCATAGAGAACACGCGTAACCCGCAATTATGGTTAGCTTTCGGAGCCCTTGCCGGACTCACGATCCTCAACAAATATGGCGTGATCTTCTTTCTGATCGCCTTACTCGTTGGAACGCTCGCAACAACTTGGCGTCGCTGGTTCACCAGTCGTTATTTCTGGGCAGGAATTCTACTGACAGCCTTGATCGCGCTCCCCAACTTCCTATGGCAGCAAGCGCGGCATTTCCCATTCCTCGAACTCATGCGGAATATCCGCCACAACGGACGAGACCTCGCTCTGCCGCCCCTGGGCTTTTTCCTGCAGCAATTGCAAATCGTCAATCCCATCTCGATGCTCGCAGTTTTCACAGGAGTCGTCTGGCTTCTGCGCACACGTCGGTACCGCGCTCTCGGTATAGCTTTTCTGGTCTTCTACATCATGCTTATGCTGATGAAAGCCAAAAACTACTACCTTGCCCCCATCTATCCCATGGTCTTTGCCGCCGGGGCCGTGGCTCTCACAAGTTGGACCGATCGCCCGCGTCTGCGCTGGCTGCCTTCTGCAATCGGAATCCTCGCCTCGCTTATGTTTTTGATGATCCTTCCCATGCTCATCCCGGTCCTCAACGTCCCTCAATTCCAGCAATACATGAGCGTGACTGGTCTCAAACCTCCCGAGTTCGAGCATCACAAACCCGCCGCGCTCCCGCAGATATACGCTGATATGTTCGGATGGCCAGAGATGGTTCAGCAGGTTGCAACCTTCTACAACAGTCTTACTCCGGAACAGAAACAACACACCGCGATCTGGGGCGAGAATTACGGCATCGCCGCTGCAATCGATTTCTTCGGTCCCAGCTATGGATTACCCAAAGCAATCGGTGGACATCAGAGTTATTTCCTCTGGGGGCCGCACGGCTATCACCATGTCGACGTCATCAACGTCGGCTCTCATGACGACCTCACGCTGCACCGCGAATGTGATTCCGTTCGCGTCATCGGCCACGCCGATCACGCGCTCGCTCGCACCGACGAGCACTTCGATATTTACTACTGTCAGGGTCTGCACGTGGACGTTAGCGAGGTGTGGCCGAAAACCAAGAGATGGAATTAACCTCGTTTTAACGAAAAAATGCATAATATTGTAACTTTATGCATATTCATCTGCACGTCCAATTTTTCCAGAAGCTTACCATGAGTACCTCCTATACAAAATGCATTTCTATGCATCTCTAATGCATTTTATGCGTGACAAAGAGGCAGCTCACGTCGGATTATAGATACTGGTTCGCGCTTCGCTATCTCATCCGAAGCTCACATTAAGTCCCCGCCTGGGGCGCGAATATTCCACCGATATCCGTCAAGGAGATATTCATGGCGCGCTGGTTGTGCGTTTTATTTCTATGTTGCTGCGGCTTTGTTAGTGCGCAGACATTTCGCGGTTCGATTCAGGGCCGGGTCAACGATCCAACAGGGGCGGCAATCCCCAATGCTGCGGTAAAGGTCATCAGCAATAGCACTGGCCTGACCCGCGAAATATCTTCCAACGCTCAGGGTGAGTACATTGCCTCTGAGTTGCCACCGGGAGACTACAACATCACCGTGGTTGCAGCAGGCTTCCGTACCCAGATGATGAAAAATGTCACCGTCATCGTTGGCTCCGTGCAGCGCGCCGATGCCCAGCTACAAACCGGCCAGGTCCAGGAAGTGCTGGAGGTCAACGCGGATGTACCGCTGGTTGAGACCTCCAGCAACGTCATGGGCGGCAGCATTGAAGGCGAACAGATTAAGGAAATGCCGGTCAACGGCCGCGACTTCACCAAGTTGCTAGTACTGGTTCCCGGAGCTACCGGAGATCCGGTGGGCTCAGTAGACTCCCCAGGTTCCTTCGGACTGTTCAGCGTGAACGGCAATCGCGGACGCTCCAACAACTATCTGCTGGACGGTACCGATATGAACGACGGATACCGCAACCTTCCCGCAATCAACGAAGCCGGTGTGTACGGTACTCCCGCAACGGTGCTTCCCACGGACGCGCTGGCAGAAGTTCCTGTGATGTCCAACGTGGACGCGGAATTCGGACGCAACTCCGGCGGTATCGTAAACCTCGTAACTCGTTCGGGTGGAAACTCGTTCCACGGCAGTGCCTTTGAAGATTTCCGCAATACCGTTCTAAATGCACGCAATTACTTCAATACCAAAGATCAGGCACAAGATCCGTTCCACAATAATCAGTATGGTGCCTCGGCTGGCGGAGCTATAGTGAAGGACCGCACATTCTGGTTCCTTGCCTATGAAGGCCAGCGTGAGGGTGGCGGATTGCCTGTTGAGGGAACGGTACCTACCCAGGCAGACATTACCGCAAACACTCCAGCCACCGGCGTCAACCCCGTGATTGCAAAACTGCTGGCCCGCAATCCTTGGGGAGTTCTGCCGGTATCTGGTGACGGTACCACCACATTCAACAATCCCTTCTACAACCTCGCAGATAATGTGATCGCAAAGGTTGATCAGCACCTTGGCAAGGATAATCGTGATCTGTTGACCGTCCGCTACTTCTACGGCAACAGTGATCAGAGCTTTCCTCTTGCACTCTTGGCGAGCGCTGGCCCGAGCGCCCCCGGCTACAACACTTACACTCCGACGCGGGTCAACATTCTGTCCGCTTCCTACACCAAGATTCTGACACCAAAGTTGCTGATGGAGTTCCGCGGCGGCTACAACCGTTTCCACGAAGACTTCTTTGCTCAGGACAACAGCTTTAATCCCAATTCAATTGGCTTAGAGACGCTAGCACCGGACGCGACAAAGAGTGACTGGGGACTGCCGATCATCAACATTACAAGAGACCCCTCGCGGCACCCCTCTAATACCGCTACAGCTTATTCCTCGCTAGGCGCGAACTCGGGAGACCCTCGCGGACGCATCGACTCGAACTATCAGCTCTTCTGGAACGCGTCCTACACCAAGGGAACGCACAACCTAAAATGGGGCTACGAGTGGCGCCGCACATTCATCAACGGATTCTTTGACTCAAACTTCCGCGGAAAGTTGAGCTTCAACTCTCTCGGCGACTTCCTGGCCGGAACTGTAGACGGCGGTTCTTCCGCCAACGGTACGCGCAAGCGCTATACCTATGAGAACAACAGCGGAGCCTTTGTCCAAGACAACTGGCAAGCCACCAAACGCCTAACGATTAACTACGGAATGCGTTGGGATTATTTCGGCGTGATCGGTGAAAAGAATCATCAGCTTTCAGTGATCGATCCCACCAGCGGCTCGCTAATCCAGATCGGTTCCGAAGGACACCACGACCTCTATCCGAAGAACTTCAAGAACTTCGGACCGCGCCTGAGTGCAGCATACGACGTCTATGGAACCGGAAAGACAGTACTGCGCACAGGCTGGGGATTGTCCTATGACGCCTACTCGCAAGACTTCTTCACCGGACAACTTCCGTGGAACACATCCAATCCGGGTGTCGCCTACAACGATCGTGCTTTCACTTCTACGCTATCCAACTCTCAGCTCAACTCAGGGACGCAGGTATTCGTCACCGGAAGCTACAGCCCAAGCGATGCTTGGACCGTGGCAAAAACTCTACCCACGCCCCGCGTGCAAAACTTCAACTTAAATATCGAGCAGCAGATTGCCAGCGGGATTGCATTCCAGTTGGGTTATGTCGGGTCTCAAGGACGTCACCTCTTCCGCTATCGCGATCTGAACCAGCTCGATGCAAACGGAAACGCTCGTTATTCACAGTACGTCGCCGTAAATCAGTTTGAATCCGAAGCTGCATCCAACTACAACTCTCTGCAAGCCAGCCTCAAGCTGAGCAAGTGGCACGGATTGACTTCCACACTCAACTACACTTGGGGACACTCAATCGATGACGCGAGTGATGGTCAGGACTTCGTCCCTGGGGCTGCCCAACCGGATAATAGCTTCAACCCTTCGGCCAATCGCGCCAGCTCCAATTTCGATACACGTCAACGCATCCAGTGGTTTTGGAACTACGCTGTTCCTACCCTTGGTGGACCGAAATGGCTCAGCCGTGGATGGGGACTCAATGGCGTAGTCCTGTACTCCACCGGACAGCCCTTCACTGTGGACTATGAAGGTGAAGGCAACTTCAACGGTGGTGGAGAATACGTTGGTCATCTCGATCTCGTAGGCGACCCACACGCAGGAACTCATGGTCCCACGCAATTCCTGAACCTTGCTGCTTTCGCCGCTCCCTGCACTTGGGAGGACGCAAATCAGCAATGTGTGGCTGGTACACAGCATTACGGCACCAATGGCCGCAACGCCTTCCGTGGAAGCAACTACACGAATGTTGACTTCTCTGTAGCGAAGACGAACAAGCTGAACGACAAATTGGAAATGCAGATTCGCGCTGACATCTTTAACATCCTGAATCACGCGAACTTTGCCAATCCGATCCTGCCAGCCTTTTCAGTTGATGCGTTGGCCAATTCCGTCTTTGTTCCGTCGACCTCTGGCGTCGCAACGGGCCGACTGGTTGGCTCAGGCTTCCTGCAGGAGCTAGCAACTCCAGACGTGGGCACCGGAAATCCATATCTTGGCGGCGGCGGTCCCCGCAACATTCAGTTAGGTGTCCGCTTCAACTTCTAACTCTTCACAATTGTTGCAAATAAAGTGGCCCGCTGATCATTCAGCGGGCCACTTTATTTGCAACGACAACGGTTGAACTCAGGTTTCGTGTTCAGTAAATTTCAGTTCCCTATCGTTCCTTAGAATCCTTTTCCTTCTCCTTGTCTTTCGTTTCCTTCGGAGGTGGAGCATTATGACGCGGGGCTGTTTCTGCAGTACTTGCAGGAGACGTGCGTTGCGTCACTGGAGGAGTATTTGCAGGACGAGCGGGCGTGACCGGCTTACCACTTGCTGGAGTAGTGCGCGAGGTGTCACTCACGTGAGCAGGAACACTGTTCGCCCCTGCGGGAGTGCGCCTCGCATCAGTGTTGCCCCCAACTGGTTCGTTCGTCCTGCCCGCCTGCGGAGGCATCGGCACGTTGCGAGCAGGAGCATTGCCTTGATTCACATTAGCAGCCGGCTGATTGGCTGGTGTTGTCGCAGGACGACCGAATGTGTTCGGCTGATTCGTAGCAGGTGTCTGTGTCCCTGCAGGACGACCAAACGTCTGGGCTCCTCCAAGCTGCTGATTCTGTACTGGCGGTCTTCCGGCCTGTTGATTGAACGGCTGACCCACGGGTGCACGGCCTCCCGTTGATGCCGGGGCTGGCCCAGATCCGCGGAGATTGCTCCTCGCCTGAGCGCTGAGGGGAACGCCATTTGACTTCTCCAGCAACGGCCGCTGCTGGTCGAAGCTCACCGGACGCGGGGGCGGTGCGGTCTTGGAAACGACCTGTCGTGGTGCCGCGAGGTGCTGCGGCACCTGCATCGGTGCGTGTCCTCCCAGAACTGCTTGTTTGGTCGGGACAACAGCTGCGTTGGACATAAAGTTAGCTCGTCCCATTGCACCAGCCGGGACAACGGCATCCCGCCCGATCGGTCTACCCGACGCAAACGCGCCCTGAGGTACGCCGGTCACCGCACCATTCACACGTGCGTTCTCATAGTGAATATTGTTGATCGTCGTGTTCCTGATATTCACGTTGTTGGTGGTGTAATAGTTGTTAACAACGGTGACGTTTACCACTCGAGAATTGGAAATATTGACATTGCGGGCATACATCGGACTCACCCGATACGATGGCAGATACGGATCGCGCCACCCCAGCGGAAACCATCCCACTCCGACACCCCCACCACCAATGCCAACAGCAAAACCCGGACCACCTACCCATGCGACCAGAGCTGGAGCATAGACCGGACGTACTCCCGTCGGCCCCGGCACCCAACCCCAGCGGTCGCCTACATCAACCCAGCGCCCGTAGTGGAAGGGGGCAAAGCCCCACGGAGCATCGTCTACCCAGGTCCATCCCCATGGCTCAACCCAAGCCCAGTGTCCCTCTCGATAAGGTGCCCATCCCGGATGCACACGCGGGAACCAGATACTCCCATACACTGGCGAAGGCTGCCAGTCACCGTTGCCGTCCAAATCTTCGTAGCCGATCGTTCCAGCCGCAACATATCGCGCCGACGGTGACGAGGTCTCGCGCTGTTCGCGAATCTCACACCAATCGTCAAAGCCATCTGGGCGCGGAAGTCCTGAACTCGTATAGTCGAGGGATTGTCCGCCGGTGAAGCTAACTCGTTGGCCGCTACGCACACGCACAGCATTGCCTTGTCCGGTTGCTGCGCCATCACCACGGCGAACTACAATCCAGCTCTGATCCTCATCGGGCATCACGTCGAAGCGATATTCGCCTGGCTGCGTTACCGTATAAGCAAAATTGGGAGTATCAACCTCGACGATTTCGCCCGGATTCAGGTACCGCACTGAAAGGTTCAGCGTACCTTGGTCCAACTCAATCTGTGCCGTGTTGTCGTCCAGATTCGTAATCGTGACGCTGGTTTCACTCCCCATCCGTAGTGCAGCCGAAGCCATCGTCAATTCCGCGCGCGCATCACGGTCGGTCCAAATCCGGTCGGCAGTCGTCAACGGACGATTCATATTAGCTTCCACCCAATCGTCCACGCCCCCCGGTTGCAGCGAAACTTGGCCCTGCACATACTGCAAGCGCACAACGCGACTTGGTGGATCACTTGGCGGATCTTGATCTTGAGCGTCTTGGGCGACGGCCAGTCCGCTGAACCACAAAATCGTAAGTACAGAGAGAAAAAAACTAAACCTTGACGATGCCTTCATTTGTGTACTGGTCTCCTTGCAACCGGAAAGCAAGCATTAGATGCCTCAGCAGCATCCTACACCTGCTCAGATGTTCTAAACCCGGTGTGCGGCTAGGGGTTTCGCTTGGGCCATCAGAAATGCTGAGAATGGTCGATCTGCTTTTCCGTCAAACAAAAGACTCCGGAGCTAGGCCCCGGAGTCTTCGGACTACATAGTTTTCTGTGTCGGCATTATTCGTTCACACCATGGCATTTCTTGTACTTCTTGCCGCTGCCGCAGGGGCAAGGATCGTTGCGTCCAACCTTTTCTCCGCGAACTACTTGCTGCACGGCTTCGGCTTGTCCTGCACCCGCTCGGCGTGCCTGTTCCAGCTCACGTGCTTTGCGCCGCTGAAACTGCTTCTCCACATCATCCAGCGATGTCTGGATCCGCTGCGGCGAGCGGTGTTCTGCCTCAGCATTCACCATCGGCCCGGAATACTGCGGAGCTTCTGCCGCAATCAACCCAGCATGTGCCGGACCGCCAGCCACCGCTGTCGCGTAACCCACTTCATCGCCGTTCTCGTCCACCACACGCATCATGTACAGATAGCGCACTGTCTCTTCCTCGAAGTGCTCCATCATCTCTTCGAAGAGAGTGAAAGATTCGCGCTTGTACTCGATCAGCGGATCGTGCTGCCCATAGCCGCGAAGTCCGATGCCTTCCTTCAAATGATCCATCTGAAGAAGGTGATCTTTCCACAACTGGTCAAGCACCGACAACATGATGACCCGCTCGTGCTGACGCATTGCGTCGGGGCCAATCAACTTTTCTTTCGCATCATATCGGGCGATCAGACGCTCGAAAATCGCGTCCCCGAGTTCATGATGATTTAGGGCAGTCGGGTCCACGCCCTCCGCCAGGATATCCACTCCGAAGCGGCCATAGATCTCGCCTTTCAGACCCGTGATATCCCAGTCTTCAGGATGCACTTGCTCGCCAGCAAACTTCTCAAGAATTCCCCCGAGCAGGTCGCGCACGTAATCCTGCTGGATCAACTCTTTCTGTTCGTTGCCTTCCAGCAATTGCCGACGAAGACCATACACAGCTTCACGCTGCTTGTTCATCACGTCGTCGTATTCAAGCAAATGCTTACGGGCTTCGAAGTTCTGACCTTCCACCGCTTTCTGTGCGGCTTCAATGCGCCGTGTAATCAGGCCCGATTCAATCGGAATTCCCTCTTCCATACCAAGCTGACGCAGCAGGTTTGACACCCACTCTTTGGCAAAGATGCGCATCAAATCGTCTTCCAGCGACAAATAGAAGCGTGATGCACCCGGATCGCCCTGACGTCCCGCGCGTCCACGTAACTGGTTATCGATACGCCGTGACTCATGCCGTTCTGTGCCCAGAATGAACAGTCCGCCCGCATTGATTACCTGTTCGTGCTCCACATCGGTCTCAGCCTTGAACTTCGTCAGCAACTCTGCCCACGTACCCGAGGGAATGCTGAACTCCTGTCCCTGATAGTACCAATACGCGGTCGTCGGATCGTCTGGCCGGGCCTCAACACCACCTGCAACTGCCTTCACCGCCGTTGCTAGTCCACGCTTCAACGCTTCCTGCTTGGACATGAATTCCGGATTGCCGCCCAGCAAAATATCCGTACCGCGTCCTGCCATGTTGGTCGCAATCGTGACCATCCCGTAGCGTCCCGCCTGAGCCACAATCTCGGCTTCGCGTTCGTGGTACTTGGCATTCAGCACCACATGCTTAATGCCCTTTTTCTTCAGTAGGTCACTGAGCCGCTCTGACTTTTCAATCGAAGTTGTACCCACCAGCACCGGCTGTTTCGATTCGTGAATGCGCGCAATCTCATCGGCGACGGCGAAGTATTTTTCATTCTCCGTGCGATACACCACGTCCTTGTTTTCCTTGCGCAACATCTGCTGATTCGTGGGGATCACTACCACTTCCAGCCTGTAAATCTTGTCGAATTCCGCTGCTTCCGTCTCGGCTGTACCGGTCATTCCGGCCAGTTTTTTGTACATACGGAAATAGTTCTGGAAGGTAATCGTCGCAAGCGTTTGGTTCTCGCGCTCGATCTTTACGCCTTCCTTAGCCTCAACCGCTTGGTGCAATCCGTCTGACCAGCGACGTCCCGGCATAAGGCGTCCCGTGAACTCGTCCACGATCAGCACTTCGCCGTCCTTCACTACATATTCCACATCGCGCTTGTAAAGATGGTGTGCCTTTACCGCGACTTCCACGTGATGCTTCAGATCCCAGTTTTCCGGGTCTGCGATGTTGTCTATCCCGAGTAGCTGTTCGACCTTCTCCCAGCCCGCCTCGGTGACCATCGTGTTCTTATGTTTTTCGTCGACTACGAAGTCGTTGGTAAAAATCTTCTCGTTCGGCTCATCGCCGGGCAGTTCTTCGCCCTTTATCAGTTTGGGAATGATGACATTGACGCGGGCGTACTTATCCGTCGACTCCTCGCTCGCACCGCTAATGATCAGTGGTGTACGCGCTTCGTCGATCAGGATGGAATCGACTTCATCTACGATGCTGAAATGATGACCGCGCTGTACGCAGTCACGCATATCAAACTTCATGTTGTCGCGCAGATAGTCGAAACCGTACTCGTTATTCGTTCCATAGGTAATGTCGCTGGCGTAAGCGGCTTTGCGCTGCTCATCGTCCAAATCGTGAACAATTACCCCTACCGACAGTCCCAGGAAGCTGTACAGCTTACCCATCCACTCCGAGTCGCGCTTTGCCAGATAGTCGTTAACGGTGACTACATGTACGCCGCGTCCGGCCAGCGAATTCAAATACACAGGAAGCGTGGCTACCAGTGTTTTGCCTTCACCGGTCTTCATTTCGGAGATGCGTCCGGAGTGCAGCACCATTCCACCAATCAACTGAACGTCAAAATGGCGCATATTAAGCGCCCTGCGACCACCCTCGCGAACTACAGCAAAGGCCTCTTCCAGAATCGTGTCGAGAACTTCTTCAATGGCTTGGTATTGTTCCTTTTCCCACAGTTTGCGACGATCCGCATCCATCTCTTCTTCGGCCGGTTCCTGCAGTTGTGCCAGGCGTTCCTGCACTCGACCCCGGAACTCGTCGGTCTTGGCCCGCAGCTCTGCGTCCGTCAGCTTGCGTATTTCGGGCTCCAGCGCGTTGATCCGCGCTACTCGGGGCAGCAGCTTTTTTACTTCGCGCTCGTTGTGAGTCCCAAAAACCTTGGCGATCAAAGAATTAATCAATGCTTTTTCCTTCAGATACTTACCGGCAAATTGGCTCGGTGAAGATCTCGTTCTTATGGCGAGCCCATTCAGGCACACCGTACCATTAAAAAGCCTACCATATTGAGTGCAACCCGGCGCGGGGCTCCCCATTCAGTCTGCTCGCGATTAGTATAGAGATGATCCTGAATTGATCTGGATGACTTCTGTAAAACAGGCGGTATCTCTTGATAGTTGGCGTTCCAAAGGAAATCAAAGACCACGAAACTCGTGTGGGCGTCACTCCTGCAGGGGCAAAATCCCTGGTGGATGCAGGTCATAAAGTTTTGATCGAAACATCTGCCGGAGAGCTTTCGGCCTTTCCTGACAGCGAATACATCTCTGCCGGAGCCGAGATCATTGCAACCGCAGCACAGGTCTGGGTGTCTGCCGAGATGATCGTAAAGGTAAAGGAGCCCATTCCCTCGGAGTACTCGCATTTCCGCGAAGGACTGGCTCTCTTCACCTATCTGCACCTGGCCCCAGCGCCTGAGCTTACCGACGCCCTTCTGAAACATAAAGTTACCGGAATTGCATACGAGACCATCCACGACAAACACGGCGCACTTCCCTTGCTGACTCCTATGTCGGAAGTCGCAGGCCGTATGTCGGTACAGGTTGGAGCAGCCTACCTGCAAACCGAGCACGGCGGACGCGGCTTGCTCCTCGGCGGTGTTCCGGGAGTACCTCCCGCAAACGTTTGTGTCATTGGCGGCGGAATCGTCGGCATCAACGCTGCCCGCATGGCCATGGGATTTGGCGCCAAGGTCACCATCGTAGACCTCAATCTCAACCGTCTACGCGAACTCGACGACATCTTTAACGGCCGCCTCTATACTCTGGCGTCTAACTCCTACAACCTGAGCCGCGCCGTGCAGGAGTCCGACCTCGTCATCGGAGGAGTCCTCATCCCCGGCGCCACCGCTCCCAAGATCGTCACTCGCGATATGGTCAGCAAAATGAAGAAGGGTGCGGTGATTGTGGATGTCGCCATCGACCAGGGTGGCTGCGTAGAAACCGCTCGCCCCACCACTCACAGTCACCCCTCTTACACGGAATACGGTGTAGTCCACTATTGCGTTACCAATATCCCCGCCGCCGTTCCGCATACTTCAACCTTGGCCCTGACCAATGCAACCTTCCCCTACGTCATGAAGCTTGCCAAACATGGCATCGCCGCGACTCTCAGCGCCGACGAATACATCCAGGAAGGCGTCAACACCTACCAGGGAAACGTCACCTACAAGGGCGTAGCTGAGTCCCAGAACAAGCCATGGACTGCGCTTGCCGATCTGATCTAGCTCGCGCGAAACGGTTCCAACAGCAAAGCAGCTGCACTTGAAATGTGGAAGGCCGCCCGCGGGCGGCCTTCGTGGTACTACGACACCCACTCTGTTTAGAAGTGGTATGTGATGCCCATGCCCACGCGAGCGCGTGCCTGAAGATCGACTCCCGGTGCAATCTTGCCGGCAATCTGGGCAACGCCTAGGTCAACCTGCAAAGGCGAACCTTCGATGTGCGGAACTACGCGGACAAAGTAGCTCTCCGAAGTCGGAATCGTAGCGGCCTTGGGCAAGCCCTCAACATAGTGAGGCTGCTGCACGACTTCCGAACCAAAGATGAGCGCGGACTTCGGCCCCTTTACAACGAACGCAGCAGCACCAAAGAGGCGTCCCTGCCAGTTCGGTGCATTTCCCGCAATACCAAACACCGAGGCGTTCGTGACTTTGTCGCCAAAGCTCAGAACGATCGGGAGACCTTTCACCTGGGTGATTGTCTTGGTGGCAACAAGGTAGAAATCACCGTTATGCGCAGTGGCTCCTGCTGCTAGCCCTTCCGAGCCCACGCGCTGAATGCCAAAGCGTCCGATTGTGCCCACTGCGATAGCAGGAACCCACTTGGTCTTGAAGGCATTCTCATTAATGATGCCCAGTTTGCCGTGGAGTTCGCTGAAACCGTTGGAGAACAGCGGAGTCAAAGCGCTGCTGCCCGCGGAACTGAACGCCTGGGTGTAGCCAAATTCAAAGCGCTTGGCGAAACCTTCAGTCACTGACAACTGATAGTCGTTACCCACGACTGGCCCCGAGTTCAAATAGTGGAAAGCCACTTCCGGCTTGCCAAACTTGTTTGCGGGCGAACTTGCGGTGTAGGCGAAGGGCGTCAACAACGCGCCGGTCTGGCCTTCCCAGTTCAGTTGTGCAAATGAGGTTTGCGAGAACGCGGTGATTACAAAAAGGGTAAAGGCAATTACAAGCTTCTTCGTGTTCATCCTGTGAAATGCTCCTGAACATTCTGTCTTTATTTTTCGCAGCGCGACTGTCAGGGACATGCCTGTCCGCTGCGCGCACGGGGGTACGGAATGGCAGATTGGTATCTTCAGACATCCTCATTTCCCCAGTGCCGCGATATTACAATCTCGTTACAGCACTCACCATGATGAACGTCACACGGTCGTGGAACATCCAAACATCAAACGACGTTACCCCTGTTTTTACGCATGTCAAAAGCAAAACGGCCACCCGATTGGGGCAGCCGTTTCAACCATTCACGCTCTTTTCAGCTAGATCAATCCAGTCGCTCGCGCCATCGTCAGAGCTTCGATCGCAGCTCCACGCGCTCCGGCCGTATCACCGTTGGGCATTGCGTAGATCGGAATATCCAACTGCTCTTCGCGTTGCGGCGGCATACCCACTTTAATCTCGTCCAGGAACCACTTCCCGAACGCAGGGCTTGCCTCCAGTACTCCGCCTCCCACAATGAATGCGTCCGGATCGAACGTGTTCACCATGCAGTCGAAAAACAGTCCGAGAGCGTGCGCCTGTACCCGGAAAATCTCCTTGCACATTTCGTCGCCCTTGTCGGCCAAGCCGCGAACCATTTTCGCCGCGTGATTGATATCGCTATCCTTGCTCAACTCGTGTCCCGGATACTTCGTCAGGAAGTACGGCAGCAGTGTCTTTGCAATCGAGGTCAACGAAGCCAACGACTCCAAATCGCCAACGCGACCACAGTTGCAGTGCGGCTCCATTCCTTCGATTCCGGCAATCCGCTGATAAGGGATGAGCGCGTGACCGAGCTCTCCGCCGAACCCCACTCGCCCCTTCAAAACGTTGCCTTCGATAATTACGCCACCGCCCGTACCGGTGCCGATCACAATCGAAATCGAAGTCTCCTTGCTATTCGCACCAAAGATCGAGAAATGTCCCCAGAGTGCGCCGGCGTTTGCGTCGTTCAGGTATGTGACTGGCTTGTTTAGCTTGTGTGCCATACCCTCGCGAATGTCGAAACCCTTCCAAGCGTCGTGGGCGAAGTTTGTCGACCCCCTCATGCTCAGCACGCCCGCCGAACTCGCAGGACCAGGGGTATCTAGCCCCACTGCAACGATGTCGGAAAGCTCGACGCCTGCCAATTTGGCCGCAATCTTCAGGCCGTCGTCGATCTGTTGTAAACAAACCTCCGGGCCCTGTTTGGTGAGCGCGGGATGTTCGCACAGGTTCTCGATGAGGAACCGTTCTTCTTTATTAATCAAGGTATAGTTTATGGCGGTTCCGCCAAGGTCGACTCCAGCCACTACTTGCACGCGTTTCTCCAATAAGCCATGATTGCCCACCCCGACCTAGCCTAGCAGAAATTCACATTTCTGAAATGTAAAGAACGCGGTGACAATTCAAAATTTCAACGCTTCAAATGCCTTTTAGCTGACGCCGTCGAGCACTGCACGCAAACGGGCATACCCCGCTCGGCTGACAGGGAGTCTCGTACCATCTTTCAAAATGGCAACCTTGCTCTCCTTGCCGTACGGCTCGACCTTCGTGACTCTCTCAATGTTCACAATGTAGGAACGATGGATTCGAAGAAATTGCTTTGGATTCAGCGTTGCCTCAACACTGGTAATAGTTTGCTGCTTCAGTCGCTTGCTCCCCTTACAAGCAAGGGCAATGTAATCATCTTGCGCCTCCACATAGTCCAAATGATCGACGGGAACGATGTGGACACTTGTTCCATCGCGCACAACGATTCTGTCCGCATACTGGCCAACCGGAGTTGCAGTTGCCCGCAAAGCTTCTGGAGCAATGCTTTTCACGCCCGTCCCGTCTTTTGCTCTTGCAAGGGCGACTTCGAAACGATCGAGGCCGAATGGTTTAAGAAGATAGTCCACCGCGTGCACCTCAAAAGCGCGCAACGCATACTGGTCATAGGCCGTCACGAATACAATAGCCATCTCGCAACCGATTAGCTCAAGGACCTCAAAACCGTCCAGCTTTGGCATTTGAATGTCCAGGAATAGCAAGTCAGGTTTATGCTCCGCGACTGCCTTAACGGCCTCGAACCCATTCGAACACTCTGCGACAATCTCGACTTCCGGGTGGTGCGATAACATCTCCCGCAGTAAGGCACGGGCAAGTTCTTCATCATCGACGAGAATCACACTAAGCTTCTTTTCAGAAGTCATACGCCTTCCTCGGATTCGCCAGGAACATCGAGTTGCACTTCAAACTGATGATCGAGCTTTCGTGTGCTGAATGTCGCACGACTCCCATATCGTGTCTCCAGCCTCTGCCTCACGTTAAGGAGCCCCAATCCGCTTTTGCGACGCGCGGGCATATCTGGATCGAAGTCATTTGTGATTGTTATTCGCAGACACTCCAGCCCGTTTCTCTGCTGTATTCGTAAGGCGATCGAGCCACCCTCTGGAAGGTTCGCGATTCCATGAGTGATTGCGTTTTCGATCAGCGGTTGCAGCAGCAATGGGGGAACAGCGCAGGCAAGCAGTTCATCTTCGACGCTTTCTGTCATGTTCAAACGTGCACCAAATCGAATCTTCTCAACCGCGAGATAGTTGTGCAGCAGATGTAATTCTTCCTTCAGCGTAATGGAATTTTTCTCTCCAAGTCCGAGCGTCAGTCGAAGAAAATCGGCAAGTGCAACACACATTTCGCGAGCTCGTGCGGCGTCGAGCGACGTCAGAGCACTGATGGAATGCAGGCTATTGAAAAGAAAATGTGGATTGATCTGCGTCTTCAGTGCACGCAGTTCCGATTCACGCGCTAGAATCTGCGCCTGCATAACCCGCTTCTCCGCTTGCTGCGACGCCTGCAGCGCCAAGAGCACATAATGCAATCCCACTGAGAGCAAGTAAAGAAAAACTCCCGCCCCAAACAATAGCGGTGAGCTTCTCAGCATGCGATCAGGAAGACTCTCAAATCCGGGGTAGCTTGATAGTGCCTTAGCAAGCAGGCGACTGGACAGCACCCAGAGAATGCTGAGAGTGGCCGCACCCAAAAGATGGGTAAGTAAAAGCCGTCCGAAGCTCGATGTCTCCAGTGAAGTTGCCTTGCAGGAATACCAGGACGAGAGACATGCAAATGCGTAGAGCACGCACAGCACAGGAACCATTACGGCGCCCTGCAGGGAAGAAACTCCTCCCAGTGTCGTCAGTAAGTAGAAAAGCAATCCGACAAACGGCACCCACGCAAGTAAGTAAATCCCCAGTCGGCGGATTTGGCTCAGGATCGGGTGCATGGATTCAGTTCTTTACTTCGACGCCACCAAAGACGGCTGCGCCTTTCACTATGAGTGTTTTCAGCGGCATTCCATCAAAAGGCATGTGTCGAGTGCTATCCTCATACCCGCCGAAAATGCCAATACCCTGCACATCAACGGTCCACGATGCCGGAACTCTAATCTGTCCTCCGCCAAAAATCGCGGTGGCATCAATCACCGCCGTGTCCCCTTCGATCTCCGACTCACTCAAATCAATATCAAAGCCCCCGAAGACTGCAAAGAGTTGCCCGCCGCGAAAGTTCTTTATCTTTAGCCGTCGTTCCGTTCCACCAAATACGTTGAAGGAATTCAGGTTTCCGTTCGCACTGCCCGGCATGCCTACAACATCTTCTTTCCCTTCGTAGGACTGCAATATCAGAGAGAGTCCGCCACCGACGATGAAAAGCGGCCAGAGCTTGTCGATTCCATACGGAAACATCCCAAAGCAGTTTGCTTGCGTAAGACCGCCAATGCAAATCAGTACCACTCCCCAAACCCGATGACTCATCGAGTGAGCATCTTGCAACCGCATGACGCCGCTGAAGACAATGCTAAGAGGCCACAGGCGCCAAAGCGTATGAATGTTCACGACGCCCATCTGCCCGAGCAATAGCACGACCCCGAAAGCGAGGATCACCATTCCAGTAATCATTCCCTGGCGGGGTCCTCCGTAATGACGCTTCATTTCTGCTCTCCAACGCTCGTTTGCTTGGCACCACCCGAACCCGCGCTGCGACGCCGCGTGACCAGGAGTACCAATCCTGCGGCAATCACCAGCAGCGGCCACCATTGTGCGATTACTACGGGCACGGCCAGGTTCAATCTAAATACGATAACGTTCATCTTAGCCAGCCAAATGACAGCGCCTATGACCGCTATGCCGGCGCCGATCACCATGTCCTGCGTCCACATCTGGCGTTCTGCTTTCAATGTTCTCACCTTCTTCACCAAATGACGCTACACTAATCGGCGCAAGATTCTTTCGGCGTCTAGTTTTCGGCGAACGGGCGTTACATACCGGCAAATGTCGCCCTCCACACCGTGTGCGGTCCAGCACTCGTGGAATTCGGAGCGCGTTGCGGTGACCTGATACGGCGGTCGTTCACCGGCAGAAAACTTCCGTTCGCCGAAAGACAGAAGCGCGCCATAGATTACGTGGCTACTTTAGCTCTCGTACAAGTTTGCAATCGTTCATGCAACACGGCTGTCATTATTCGCTCACTTACAGTTTGGAGACTGCAGATGCCGGTTGGAGACCTTTCAGCATTAAGGATTGACGATCACGCCAGAAAGTCAGGCGGCTCGCGATGGACGAAGTTGGCAGCGTTCGTTGTGGCCGTACTCGTGATCGTCGCTGGAATCATATTTACCGTCAAGGGTCGCAGACAAGAAGTCGAGGTAATAACCGTGCATGCCAGCTCTCCCCAGAGTGGCGGCACGACCCTGCTGAATGCAAGCGGCTATGTTACTCCCCGAAGGCGTTCTACTATCGCAGCCAAGATCACGGCCCGCGTCGAACAAATATACGTTGAGGAAGGTATGCATGTTAGCCAGGGACAGGTCCTCGCCATACTGGATCGGTCGGACTACAAAGTCCGACTCGCTTCGGCGATTGCGGATCGCGACAGTGCAAACGCGCAACTAGCGGACTTGGAAGTGAATCTCACAAATGCCGAACGCGAACTCCGTCGTACGCAGGCGCTAACCGCGGCACTTGTAAATACTCAGCAGGCACTGGATACGGCCCGCACGCTGGTACAAAGCTATCAGGCCCGTATCGCGCAAACCAAGCGGCAAATCCAAGCCTACGTAACTCGCGTGAACGTGGCACAGCAAGATTTAGACAACTGTACCGTTCGAGCGCCTTACGCAGGAATTGTAGTTTCCAAGGATGCGCAACGCGGAGAGATGGTGTCGCCCATATCCGCCGGTGGTGGATTCACAAGAACCGGAATCGCAACCATTGTAGATATGAACTCTATTGAAGTAGAAGTCGACGTCAATGAGAGTTACATTGCTCGTGTCAAAGATGGTCAGCCAGTTACTTCCATTCTCGATGCTTATCCAGACTGGCGCATACCTTCCCACGTGCGAACCATCATACCAACTGCGGATCGGCAAAAGGCAACGATCAAAGTACGCATTTCTTTCGACAGTCTCGACCCACGTATTCTTCCGGATATGAGCGTAAAGGTGAGTTTCCTGGATGACAAAGTACCGGGAAAGACCACTGCTCCGAAGTTAGTTGTTCCAAGAGAAGCGGTGCGTACGGACCAGGGCAGCCCGGTCGTTTACCTCCTTAAAGATGGCGGCTTAGAACGACGCGCCGTGAAGCTGGGAGAGTTACTTGGCAATGATCAGGAAGTCCTTGCAGGACTGATGGATGGCGACAAGGTGGTAAGTAAGGGACCGGAAGTACTTCGCGATGGACAGCAGGTCAACATTCGACAATAGGAGCGCGACAATGGTGCGAGTGGACGGCAGAGGCGATAACAGTCTTGTAAAGGTTCGCGGCTTGGATAAGAAGTACCGGCGTGGCGGTGAAGAAATCCATGTACTGCAAAGTCTTAACCTCGATGTACAGGCCGGAGAGTTTGTAGCATTCATGGGGCCGAGCGGCTCCGGCAAAACTACATTGCTGAATCTCCTGGGAGGACTCGATGTTCCAACCCAGGGAAGCATTACCGTGGCAGGCGATGAGATTACCCACATGTCAGCAAGCAAGCTGACGGCATGGCGAGCACGACATGTAGGATTCGTTTTCCAGATGTATAACCTCATCCCAGTATTAACGGCATTCCAGAATGTCGAACTGCCCCTATTGCTGACGAACCTCTCCAAAGCTCAGCGTAAGGAGCACGTCGAAACGGCGCTGGCCTTAGTAGGTCTCGCCGATCGCAAGTATCACTTCCCTAATCAGCTCTCTGGAGGACAAGAACAGCGCGTTGGCATTGCTCGCGCCATTGTTGCTGATCCCACTTTCCTGCTCTGCGATGAGCCGACTGGAGACCTTGATCGCAAAAGCGCGGACGAAATCATGCAGCTATTGCTTCAACTGAATAGCGAACATGGTAAGACAATCCTCATGGTGACGCACGATCCTTTGGCCGCCGAGAGAGCTCATTCTCTGTTGCACATGGACAAAGGAGTGCTCGTGGAGGGCAAGGCGTACGCGGGAGGTGGCCAATGAAATATCTCCCGTTATTGTTGAAGAATCTGCTCAGGAAGAAAACGCGTACGCTGCTCACGCTTGGGTCTTTCGCTGTCGCGATGTTCCTCTTCGGATTGCTCTCTATCGTGAAAACATCCTTCTCTGGTGGAGTTGACGTTGCTGGTGCTGATCGACTGTTGGTCATTAACCGCGTATCCATTATCCAACCGCTGCCACTCAGCTACCGCGATCAGATGTTACAGATCCCCGGAGTAAAGCAGGTGACTTATGCGAACTGGTTCGGAGGTGTCTACCAGGACGAGCGAAACTTCTTTCCGCAGTACGGCATCGACATGGCCACCTATCGTAAGGTCTATCCGGAGTTTCTTATTCCGGATGACCAATGGAAAGCCTTCGAAGCTGATCGTGAGGGCGCGATTGTGGGCACAGATCTTGCCAAGCGATTCAAGTGGAAGATAGGGGACAGGATTCCACTGAAAGCAACCATTCATCAGGGCACGTGGGAGTTCAACATTCGCGGCATTTCCAAAGGCAAGCGTCAGGGTGACGACAACACCCAGTTCTGGTTCCGCGCTGACTATCTGGAAGAGCGACGGGTATGGGGTAAGGGAACGGTCGGCTGGTACACCTTGCAAATCGACAACCCGGACGATGCAACTCGGATCATTCACGACATTGACGCGAGGTTTGCGAACTCGCCATTTGAGACTAAGACCGATACGGAGAAGTCGTTCGCTGCCGGGTGGGTTAAACAAATGGGTAACATAGGATTGCTTGTTACGGTAATAGGGAGTGTTGTCTTCTTTACTCTTTTGCTAGTGACAGGTAACACAATGGCAATGGCGGTACGTGAACGCATTCGAGAGCTCGCCATTTTGAAGGCACTCGGCTTCACGGACCGGTTCGTCCTTCTGCTTGTCCTCGCAGAATCCATGGTGGTCGCTCTGATTGGTGGCTCCATCGGCTTGGGACTTGCGAAGCTGATGACCATTGGTGGCGATCCTACTCGGGGACTGATCCAGTTCTTTTATTTGAAGCCTGAAACGGTGGTCGCTGGAGTTGCGCTGGCTCTGTTCGTTGGATTTATCGCGGGCGTTCTGCCTGCACTCAACGCCAGCCGTTTACGCGTTGTCGATGCGCTGAGGAGAGTTTGATATGGCGATACCTTTGTCTTACAACATTCGCAGCCTGCGTGTTCGCTGGTCTTCCACCGTGGTGGCAGTGATTGGTATCGCGGGCACAGTTGGTGTGTTCATTGCGATGCTGGCGTTGGCGTTCGGCTTCAAGGCGACGCTCGTATCCTCGGGGTCCGCAAGGAATGCAATTGTCCGCCGCGCGGGTGCGAGTTCCGAGATGGAAAGCTCTGTCACGCTCGATCAGTTACGAGTGATAGAGGAGGCTCCAGGTGTCGCACGAGATTCGAGTGGGCCACTGGTTTCTCCAGAAGTCGTTGTGATCGCAGCTTTCCCACTGAAGAGCAGTGGTACCGATGCGAACGTGCAGGTGCGCGGCGTATCACCCAAGGTTTTGACCGTCCGCGACAATGTAAAAATCACTTCTGGACGCATGCTTCAACCTGGGCTTAACGAACTCGTCGTTGGCCGTAATGTTGCTGCTTCCTACTCTGGCTTTCAGCTAGGTGAGAAGAAAAACTTCGGCGGGGGAACTTGGACCGTGGTCGGCGTTTTCGATGCTGGGGGCAGCGCGTTCGATTCCGAGGTTTGGTGTGACCAGAACATTCTGAGCGCAATGTACAAGCGTCCGCAGAATATCTATCAGGCTGCTACTGTGCATCTGGCCAGTGCTGGCGAGTTCCAACGCTTCAAGGATGCTTTAACCTCTGACCCGCGACTCACCGTGCAGGTTGATCGCGAGGTCGAATATTACGAGAGGCAGTCGCGTTCCGTCACTCGATTGATTCTCGTACTGGGTGGAATGGTCGCGGTGATCATGGGGATCGGTGCTGTATTCGGAGCGTTGAACACGATGTACTCCGCCGTCGCGGAGCGATCACGCGAAATCGCAACAATGCGGGCTCTAGGATTTGGCGCAATTGCCGTTGTGCTTTCGTTTATGTTCGAGTCGGTTTGCATTGCATTACTCGGCGGGATCGTGGGCTGTATTGCAGTTCTTCCGCTGAATGGTTTTACTACGGGAACGATGAACTGGCAGACGTTCTCTCATTTGGCGTTCGCGTTCCGAGTCACACCACAGTTACTTTGCGCCGGTCTCGTATTTGCGGCTCTCATGGGAGTGCTGGGAGGTGTTCCGCCCGCAGTTCGTGCGGCTCGAAGTACCATTGCCGTTGCCCTTCGAGAACTTTAGAGCTGTGGGGAAAATCTTCAGGCCGCAACACTGCTGGGCTTTACGTTCCTTGGCTTGTGAAGGAATCGGCTGCGCTCTTCTTCGAAGGCATCGACTTCTTCTTTCATTCGATGCTCGGTCCAGTTGAGTGCAACTGCGATACGTGAGGCGGCCTGAACAGTGCAGTCTTCGCTCCAGTCCTGGTCCAGAGCCATTGGGACTCGGCGTAGAAGTATGTCGGCCAAGGTGAATGCGTGCTCATAAGCGACCGCCTCACCCGCTTGCGCTACCAGTTGAGGGTAGCCATCCACAATTGGACTTCGCATGGCGGCATCCTGCATGGCGGTTTGTACTACACACATCGCGTGGCGACCGTGCCATCGGGCAATTGCTTCGGTGCTTTCGCTCGGGATTCCGGTGGAAGAGTTCACAGCTTGAGACCACTGTTGCAAAGTGCTCCTAATACCGCTCATATCGCCGGTGGCGACATCCGCGACTGAAACGCGGGGAGTCAGTCCCATCGTTCGCGCCGTTTTACGTGCGAGTGCCGAGGCGGTAGCCAGTGTGCCTCCGAAGATCGACAATAAGCCTAGCCCGCCCTCGTCGGCGTGATTGTGCAACACATAACGGCAGGTGCTGGAGTCGATGCCAAGTAAACGCAGCCCCTCGCTCGGACTACACGCGACGGGGCGCACGCCTGCATAGCTAAACGCAATATCTGCCGGAGTGAGGTGAACTTGCGGGAAGAGTGCCGCGGCGGAATGCAAGAGGAATCCAACCTCTTCAGCACTGGGAACAGCTAGTGAGGGATCGCCACTTTGAGCGTGTTCTGCGGATCCAACCTGCAGCATGCCATTCCATGGAACGATCGAGATAGGATGTCCGCTGACTGCCGTCGCTTGCAGGCCGACTGTGGGTGCTCCGGACCAACGCCGAAGCATAAGGTGAGTTGTGCGCACGCCGTGAAAAATGGGTGATTTTTTCGCGAGACCAGCAAGATTGCTTACGAGATCGACCCATGGGCCAGTAGCATTGATAACCCATTCGCATTCGACGTACGACTCTTGCTCCGTAATCCCATCTCGAAGGAGAACGCCCCGAACGCGGCCTTCCGTTGTGCGAATCGCAAGAACAGAGGCATGATTGCGAGCGATAGCTCCGGCCCCACATGCATCCCGCAACCACTCGGCGACCAGGCGCTCGGGAAACTCACATTGCGCATCCTGAAAAGCGTACAGTTCCCAAAGCCTAGCCGGATCAAGTTCGTGGCGAATGGAGTCCAGATCGAGGCTGGCCTCATCGGCTCTGACCCTGCCGAGTTTTCGATACAGCCAAAGAGCAGCGCGAATCTCCAGATCGGAATAGCACGACCTCGGACCTGCTGCAAGTACGAAATCAAGCGGCTGCACCAAATGCGACTGCTCGCGCAGAAGGTCATCGCGTCCCCGAAGAAACTCGCGAAGCTGTCCAAACTCGCCCTGCTCAAGATCATGAAGCCCTCCAGATATGATCCGTGCGCTGCGATTTGTGGTACCAGAGGCAAAGTCGTCACGCTCGATCAACAGAACACTCTTTCGAGCCTGAGCACACTCGCGGGCGAGAGCCACACCGTTTACGCCGCCACCAATAATGGTGACGTCCACGCGTTCGGGCAATGGGCCTCGTCCAGGGAAGCTGAGCATATGTGGAGGTTAGATGCACGGCAGAAGGTGATGAATGGGCTAGAAGCGAGAAACTCTGCACGACTTGCCAGCCACGGGCTAAGGCGCACAAACTAGTAGACATGACGACAACTGGCCAGCGCTTTGAACGCACCGTGGAGATCATGCATCGCCTGCGCGCACCCGGCGGATGCCCTTGGGATCGTGAACAAACCTTTGACAGCATTAAGAAGTACACGATTGAAGAAACTTACGAGGTCCTGGAGGCGATCGAGAATCGTGACTGGGAAGAACTTCCCGGGGAGCTAGGCGATCTGCTGTTGCAGGTGCTCTTCTACTCCGAAATGGCGGGCGAAGCAGGGCATTTCTCAATCGACCAAGTGTTGGAGACCTTGAGCGACAAACTGGTGCGACGTCATCCCCACGTCTTTGGCAACGTCGAGGCCGAGACTTCTGCTGAGGTCCTCAAAAACTGGGAAGCTATAAAGACGCAGGAGCGCGCCCAAAAAGCAGCAGCTTCAGGTTCGACCGAGACAGAGGCACAGACCGCAGCGAAACCGTTGCTGGAATCGATTTCCACCGCAATGCCTGCGCTGTTGGAAGGACTGAAGCTCTCCAACAAAGCTGCTCACGTAGGCTTCGACTGGCCCTCCATCGAGGGAATATTCGACAAACTCCACGAAGAGTCCGGCGAGTTACGACGCGAAGTCGCGCAGATCCCTGCACCGGGACCACAGCCGTTAGGTCGCGGACTAGCGGGTGCTCGCGAAAGCAAAGTCTCTCCCGAGTTGCAGGGGCGCCTCGAAGACGAAGTTGGGGATCTGCTATTCACCGTAGTAAACCTCGCCAGGTATCTGGAAGTGGATCCGGAGTCAGCACTGCGACACACCAATCGCAAATTCAGGAAGCGCTTTGGGCACGTAGAAGAGTGCTTGCAAAAAGCAGGAAAGCAGATGGGGGAAGTTCCGCTGGAAGAGATGGAAAAATACTGGCAAGATGCTAAGGGAACAGAGTAAGGACAACTCGAAAAAGCAGAGCTGATGTGCGCTTTGGGTCAAATTGAGAGACGTCGGATGCTACCGGCCTTTCACCAACCCCACGGGATCATCTCCAATCATGCCGTCCACTCCCGCCTCTTTGAGCCTGTGCATTGCGGCGGGGCTGTTCACCGTCCACGTCAAAACTTTCTTCCCTGCTGCATGAAAATGCCGTACCCGCGCCGCCGTTACCAGCCTCGCGCTCGGCTTCACAAACTGAATAGGAAGATCGCTCCAGACTTTATCCGGTGGCATTCGGTCAAAGATAAAAGCCAGTGGCAGTTCGGGGTCAATGCGGTGCAGTTCCAGCAGAATGGATCGTCGGAATGATGATATGACGAATCCCCTGGCTGGACGGTAGCGCCGAATCAATTCAACAACCGGCGGTTCCAGACCTCGCACTTTCAGTTCGATGTCCATCCAGCCAACTCGTGCGAATCGCGCAAGCACCTCTTCCAATTGGCACAGCTTAATCGCCGGTCGCCGGGGAATTCTCCCCGCTATCAGGCAGCGTTCGCGCAAGCTTCCAAAAGCCTGGCGTGAGATGAAGCGTCCGCGAAGCCGAGCATCGTGCCAGATCACTGGAATCGCATCCGCCGTCAGCCGCACGTCAAACTCAAAGCCATCACACCCTGCTTCAATGGCATGATCAAAGGCCGCAATCGTGTTCTCCGTAAATTCGTCCCGACAGCCCCGATGACCTAGCAGCAGCATTCGACCCTGATTCCGTTGTTTCGACTCCCGCTAGTCCAGATCAAAGTCGCGCAGGAATGGCTTCGACATATCCGGAGCCTCTTTGGCCTTCTTCACCGCTTCGGCGAACTTCTTGTCCATCAGGTCCGCCTTGTTCTTTTCGGCCTCCACAGACTGACGGAAAATCGATTCCTTGCGCACGTCTCCTTCGCGCATCGCTCGAGCCGCCGCTTCCATGTCGGCAAATGTGCGAGCCACGGGCTTGGGCGTGTGGGAGATAATCGCACGTGTAACCGGGTCCACCCGCAGCGTAGCCTCGCAGCACGGGCACATCACTTCAAAACCAATTTCGGGCGCGGAATTCTTCTGTTTCTTCGACATAGCGCCTCCATGTTAGCACCACAACCCCCAGCTAGGAGAGAGCTACGTCCTGAGAACCATTTTGAGCCCCATAAAACTGGCGCACCGTTTCAGCGCGCCAGTCGCAACCTATTTTGAAAACGATTTCAGAGCCGAATAATCTGGTGCCCCGGACACTGCGGTGCTGCTGCCTTCTTCAATTCCCCGATCAACCCCGGCCCGTACTGCGCCAGAAAGTAGATTCCGGGCAGCACTCGTTCCTGCAATTCTTTATGCGGGAACAGCTCAGTCAGAACACGATGCGCATCCTTGGTCAACGCTTTGTTTTGCCGAAGTTCAGCCCGAGCGGCCTTGCTCCCGATCTTCGACAACTGATAAAGCATCTTTCGTTCGCTTCGCGAGGCGGAGTCAACCAACGTAGGATCGAGCGTCGCCAACTCCGTCCGTAGTTTTTCGAGATGTTCCTGGAGCGACACTTTGGTCTGGTGTAGCACTTCTTGCAGCGCTGGTGTAAGCACCCGAGAAGCCAGCAACTCGCACACTTTCTCGCTGCCGTGGAATAAGTCGCTGAAACTCAACCTATATCGCTTCAGCAGGTCGCTCATCGCTGAATTGATGATCGTTGCCGAAAGCCGTGGCATTACCGGGGTGGTCCGGCCCAACAGCTTCTCGTAAACCACCGCTGCCTGCGCAAAATACGCCAACTCTGCAGGTCCGCCAAAGTACACTGCCGTCGGGAAGAGGTAATCCTGAACCACAGGGCGCAGCAGTACGTTTGCGCTGAACTGCTCTGGATGGGCCGAGATCCGCTCCAGAACTTCGCTCCGTGAAATCGTCTGGGCCCCCACCATGAATCCGTCGCCAGCTAGGTGCAGCACCGTGCGCCGGTTTCCCTCGATTGAAAATAACAAGGTGGATTCGGGGGTCACCCGGACCTGCTCGTGATATCCCGCTTTGTGCAGTTCCCGGCCACGCGCCAGGAGCGCTAGGTCGAGTTCTTCGGCCCGCTCGGCCGCCGCTGAAAATATAGGTTGCGCAATTGCGTGCAGTTCGTTGTCGAGAGGATCCACCAGCACGATGCCGGTTTCAGCTAGTATCCGCGTAAACAAGCGGGCAAACGCCGAGCCATAGGTCTCACCCGTGCGATAGCTCTCGCGCAGTGCGTCGCTGACCCACCCTGGGCCTAATACCGAAGCGGCCCGCTCCACGACGGCGTCGATCTGCTCATCTAGCAGCATCGGTCCCACGGGAGCATCCGAACTGGTCTTCTCCGTGGCGGTGAGTTTCTCCAACTCGCATCCGTTTGCAATCGTCACGCTGGCAATCTCTTCCAGATCGTGATCTTCGGTGGCAAGCCAAAACACCGGAATCGCAGCAGTTCCTTGCGCTGTCAGTTCCTCGGCCATCTGCAATGCCGAAATCGCCTTTAGGACCGAATACAACGGTCCGCCAAACATTCCAACTTGCTGCCCGCTAATGCAGGCCACAGCGCCTTCTCTAAACTTTTCAATCGAGGCAAGCGTCGCATCGGATGCGCCCCAACGCCGGTTCTGCTTCTCCAGAACATCGGCCACCCGTGCACGCCGCCCTGCCGGAAACTCTAGCTTGCGAGCGTGCTCGAGTACCGCCTGGGAGTTGGGACGGTGCGCGTAGAACTTTGCAACTTTGTCGTATTCGAAAAGGAAATCCAGAAACAGCCGCGAGCTATGCGGAATTGCCGTGAACGGCATACATTCGGTTTTCACCTCACAACCTCTTTACAAAACATACACATGTTTAGGGCACTTCCTTATTCGCAAGATGTCGTGAAGTCACACAATTGGATGTTGCACGCAGCCGGACGATGCACCAGCTCTGAAAGGTTGCATCTGCGCAGCCCGATTGCACTCATCCCATACCTTGATTGTACTGGACATCATAAATCCCGAATCGCGGCTAAACCAGCTTTCTCCAAAGCCTCCGAACCTGCTAACCATTAATCTCATCTAACCGCCCATGGCTCTCTCTTTGGCTGCGCCCCTCGCTCATTCCCTTTGGACCGTCGTGCGCCGCTTTGGTGCCCTTGCCTTTTTCCCACTGGGCCTGCTGGATATGTCAGTTATTCCAGCTCCCGGCAGCTTCGACGCTCTCCTGATTGTCTTCACGGCTGCTCACAAAGAGCTCTGGTGGTATTACGCGCTTATGGCCACAGCCGGATCCGTTTTCGGAGCTTGGCCAAGCTTCAGTCTAGGCCGCCGTGGTGGCGAAGAAGCTCTCGAAAAGAAGCTCGGCGCGAAGCGTTCCAAGAAGATTTTCGTTGCCTTCCATCGTTGGGGCTTCTGGTCAATGTTCGTAGGGGCCATTGCTCCCCCTCCCATGCCGGCTTCTGCCTTTGTTCTGGCCGCTGGGGCGTTGAAGTATCCGTGGCCCAAGTTTCTTCTTTCCTGGACCTTCGGACGCATTCTGCGCTTCGGACTTCTTGGCTGGATCACGGCTCTCTATGGGGATCAGATATTCAGTTGGTTTCGCGGCTATTACAAGCCTGCACTCTGGATCGTCGGCACAATCGGCGTTCTCGCCGGAGCCGTCGCGCTCCGGTTCTACATTCGCGAACGCCGTCGCAGATTGATCGAGACTCCCAATCAGCCAGAGGGCCGGGCGGCATAGCCGGTAATCTCGCCATCTCAAACCTTGCCACCGTCTTTTCGCAAGGAGACCTATGAAGAGTTTGCTGAATATCCTACTTGCCCTTTCTCTTGCAGCCATTCCTGCCTGCGCGCAAAACGACACCCAAACCCAGGGCGATCAGTCGAAGAGTTCGATGCAGAGTGCAGGTGACGCAACGAAGAACGCTGCCAAGGACGTCGGCTCCGCTACCGTTACAGGGACTAAAGCAGTCGGCGACAAAATCAGGGACAAGACCGACATCAACAGTGCTGACAAAGACAAACTCGTAAAACTGGAAGGTGTCGGAGACGCCACCGCCGATAAAATCATCGCCGGACGGCCCTACAAAACCAAGCGTGACTTGTTAACCCGCAGGATTGTCAGCCGGGCTACCTACGCCAAAATCTGCGACCGGATTGTAGCGCACTCCCCAAAGCCCAGCGCGGCCAAGTAGCCAAGCACTAATTGCCTGCAACGGTGCCAACCCTCCGCACGCCATCAAGCCGGAGGGTTGGGTTCAGCTTTGCCTTTTAAACGAAAAAGGCCATTATGGCGAGCCTTTCTCCAATTCCTCACTCCGGTAACTCTGGCTTCCGGTATCATGAAGTTGTATGAGCCTTACCCGCGAACAAGCTCTCGAACTGTTCCGCTCCGATGACCTGATCGGCATTGGCATGGAAGCCGACGCAATCCGTCGCAAGCTCCACCCCGACGGGATTGTCAGCTACATCATCGATCGCAACATTAATTACACCAACATATGCACCGAGTACTGCTCCTTCTGCGCCTTCTACGCACCCGTCAAGGGTCCCGGACGTGAGAAGGGCTACCTTCTCGAATTCGAAAAGATCTACGAGAAGATTGCCGAGACCCTCGAAATGGGCGGTACGGGCGTACTCATGCAGGGCGGTATCAATCCTGACCTGAAGATCGACTGGTTCGAGTCTCTGTTCAAGGGCATCAAGCAGCGCTTCCCGCAGGTGCATCTGCATTGCCTCTCGGCCAGTGAAATCATCGGCATTGCCGAATACAGCGATATTTCGTTAGAGGACACCATTCGTCGGCTTATGGACGCAGGACTGCAATCCATCCCCGGTGGCGGAGCTGAAATTCTGGATGACGAGGTCCGTTCCAAGGTCGCCCGCCTGAAGTGCACCACGCAAGACTGGCTTGATGTCCATCGGATCGCCCACAAGCTCGGCATGAAGACCACTGCCACCATGATGTTCGGCGTGGGCGAAACCGAGGAGCATCGGGTGAACCATTTCCAGCGTATCTATGATCTGCAGGAAGAGACTGGAGGCTTCACGGCGTTCATCCCTTGGACCTTCCAGCCCAAGCACACCGCCCTTGGAGGCCGTGGCTGGCCTGAGTCCACCGCTGTCGAATACCTGAAGACTTTGGCGATCTCGCGCATATTTCTCACTAACTTCCCCAACGTGCAGGCAAGCTGGGTCACTCAAGGCCTGAAGGTCTGCCAGATGGGATTGCGCTTTGGCGGCAACGATGTGGGTTCCGTAATGTTGGAAGAAAACGTGGTAAAGGCTGCTGGAACTACCAACTGCACCACGGAAGAAGAGTTGCGCCGCATCATCCGCGACGCCGGATTCCGGCCTGTGCAGCGCGATACTCTCTATCGCACTTTCTTTCTAAACTAGTTTTAGGGTGGAAAATCAGGGCAGTGCACGTCCCAGAATCAGGAGACACGCACTGCCCTCCGCATTTAGGGAATCGTTGTTTCCTCCTGTAAACCAGATGCTTCGGCGACATTGCCTCTCTTCCAGTAATTCTGTTTTCCTCCAATGGACATCGTTTCTTTCCAAAGTGACATCTTTCTGCCGAACGTTCCCGGTCTCAGAGTACAACTGTTCTCCTTTTGCCAAAACAAAAGGCTGACTTGCAGAGCGGGGTATGAACACTTTCCTTTTGAGTTGTAGCCCGCAGTTTTTGGGTGGAATCCGTCACCAGAGTTTCGCAATCTTTCGTATGGAGGGAGCGCATAGAATGAAGCTGACTTAGTTGATGAAAGAGGACGTTCCAGGATTATGGCGAAAGTATTCTCGACTTTTGTACTCAGCACCCGAAATTCACTTGTACAAAATGCGCGCGCAGTATTTGTGATGACTCAAAACAGAGATTGGCGGGTCAGCAATTTTCTTCCATTCTTATTTCTCGTGCTTGCGTTCCCTTCTTTTGCTTTCTCCCAGACGAACGCCAAGACCATCGCCCTGACATTTGATGACCTACCTGTCAGCACGATTGGGCAGGATCCGCAGCCGGAGTTCACAGAGAAAGCTTCGAGCATCACGGGACAAATCCTGAGTGTCCTCAAGAAGCACAATGCCCCCGCAACTGGATTCGTAAATGAGATAAAGCTAAACACGCCCGGAGCAAGAGACTTCTATTGCGGACTTTTAACCGATTGGCTAGCCGCAGGACATCTTTTGGGCAACCACGGTTATAGCCATCTCGAATTCGGCCAAGTGACACTCCAAGAATACGAGGACGACTTCTTGCGTGGGGATGTTATAACGCCGCTGCTATTGAACTATCGCGGAACCAATACCCGCTACTATCGCTATCCATACAACGACACTGGCGACACAGCACAGAAGAAGCAGGGCTTCTTGAACTTCCTTGCCGCACACGGATACAAGCCCGCACCCATGACCTTTGAGAACGACGATTGGATGTACTCGGACCTATACGAGAACGCCTCCTCTAAGAACGACAACTCCGAAATGCTTAAGTTACGAAGCGCATATTTGCAAGAGAGCGAACAACACATCGCTTTCATCGAGTCGACATCAAGCAGTAGCTTTCACCGCCAAATTTCTCAGATCGCAGACCTTCACGTGAATCAACTGAACGCCGATGCACTCGATGAGTTGCTCACACTTTTTGAGCGCCATGGATATAAGTTCGTTCCGCTGCCAGAAGCGCTGGCAGATTCCGCCTATCAAACGAAGGACAATTTCGTCGGTTCAGATGGAATATCTTGGTTATTGCGTTGGCAGCTAGCCTTAGGAAACCAGATCAATTATCGAGACTCTTCCGACCCCGCCCAATGGGTTCAGGATGAATATCGTGAGCTCTCAAATCTAAAGCAAGGTAACTGAAATACAGTAACCAATAGCGAGGCGACAGAAATCGCCGAGGAGAGTTGTTCAAATGTCTTCGCTTGATTATTCAGCTTCCTTGTCCGAGATAAACATTCGTGAGTTTCGACCCGGCGACAAAGCGGCGTTCCGTAGCTTGAACGAAGAATGGATCACGCGCTACTTTCGCCTTGAACCAAAGGACGAGAAAACCTTCGACGATCCCGAAGGGAGCATCCTTAAAACCGGCGGCAAGATTTTTTTTGCCATTCTGAACGAGCAATGTGTTGGATGCTGCGCACTTCTCCGCATAGGGGATGATGAGTTCGAGGTAGCAAAAATGGCCGTCACCCCGGCACACCAGGGGAAAGGAATCGCACGAAGACTGCTGAGTGCGGTAATCGAGGAGGCCCGGCGCACCGGCACTAAGAGACTCTACTTGGAAACAAATCACAGCCTAACGCCTGCCATTCGACTCTATGAGTCACTCGGATTCAAGCATCTGCCTCCGAGTCGCATTACTCCGTCTCCATACGCGCGCGCCGATGTCTACATGGAATTGGATTTGCAGTAGTATCGTTCACCACAAAAAGCGCCGGAGTTGAGCGCTTTTTGTGGTGAACGATATTGAGCCTTGAATTAGAAAACGCAGGGCACTATGCGAGTTTGTAGTCAAGCCTAAACTGAATCATCCCGTTTGCAGTCTGCATTGCGCTCTCGACAAAGGATCCATTCACCAGTGGCCGCACCCGGTAGTCGTGACCGTGAATTACGGTAGGCACCGAGAGCACCGAGGACTCTCCTCGTTTGCCGGTCTTGGCCTTGAAATTCCCGATCACCATGTTGCAGACCTCGCCCAGCGCATCCCAAACCTCAGCCTTGGCGGCCTCCGCTTCCATGCCAAGCATGCCGCACGCAATCCCAATGGCAGTGCTCTCTTCGCAGCGAACCGCGAACACTCCGTTAATCGGACCTGCAACTCCAATCACAGCCGTGTATTCACCGGCCTTGCGTGGCGTGGAGTCCGGACACCGCTCAAGTGGAACCCCAATCATCATCTCGAAAACTTCCTGGGCACCCTTGCACATCAAATCTTCCCAGCTGCTTGTATCGAGCGTTCCTTCATCGGTCAACGCGGCGCTATTTTCCATAAAAGTCCCCGGCCAAAAACTTTGCTCTCTAGACCTCTTAACGGCAATATGGCCCGAAGTCTTTAGTCCGACGCTTGTCTGAGGTTTGATTTCGAGAATCTACTCTTGCCCACTCTTGATCTTCTCGGCCTGCTGCAGCGCGGCATCTGCTTCTGCGCTCATGCCTTTCGCCTTATAAGCTTCAGCCAGAGCCCGTTCCGTGGACTCATCATCTCCGCTGATCTCAATCTCTTTGCGAAATGATGTAATTGCCTCGTCATATTGTTTTAGCTGCATCAAGCTATTGCCCTGCTTTATATACACAAAGGCGAGTTGCGGATTTGCCTGTGCGGCCTTGCCATATTCCTGAAGCGCCAATTTGAAGTTACCCTGCTCGTCGGCCGCCATACCGAGCCCCATATGAGCCAGTCCGCTCTGGGGATTCAGCGCAAGCAACTGCATAAATGTTTGCTGTGAATCATCCATATGATGTTGTTTGAGGCGAAAGACTCCGAGCCAATACAGCGTTCTTTCGTCAGTCAGATTCGTCTTCTGCAATTCCCGCTCAGCCGAGGCGAAATCTTGCTTCTCACTGTAGAGTCTCGCAAGTGCGCCGTGAATCTGGCTTGCCGAATCCGGACGAAGCTTTATAGCTGAGTTATAGAGTTCGATCGCAGCATCGACTTTCCCGTTCTCGACCTGCTCGCTTGCTCGCATCATGTAATACGGAAAGGCTCGACTGCGCTCCAACCCAAACAGTCCGCCCGCTAGTATCGCCGCCACGAGAACCAGAACTCCGACACGGGGAGCCAACTTGGGCTCCGGCGCAACCTTCGCAATCAATGCGCCCATTATCAAACCGGCGATCAGCCCTCCAAAGTGGCAGGCATTATCGGATCTGCCGCTGATTGCTCCGAACACCACGTTGTATCCCACGAAGACGATCAGGCTCTGCATCGTGCCCTGCGTCATTGCGCTGCCCGAGAACTCGCCCAGTTTCAGAGAAGCGATCACCGCTCCGGCAATCCCAAAAATCGCCCCGGAGGCACCCACACTTACCGTCGGCGGGTTGTGCCACCAGACACTGGCCAGACTCCCCCCGATACCGCAAAGAAGGTACACGAAGGCAAATGTGACACGCCCATAAAGTCGTTCCGCCATCTCACCTAGCGACCAGAGACACCACATATTGAACGCGAGGTGAATGATGCCCCCGTGCACAAAACAGGACGTAACCAGACGCCACCAATCCCCGGTCAACGTATAAGGTCCGGCATTTGCGCCCCAAGCCAGCAAATCTGCTGAAGCTGGCTGCATTGGGGAAGCGCCCGACAGGAGCATTCCGATAAACACAGCGACGTTGATGCCAAAGATAGCCTGAGTAACAAGCATCGGCATCGACTCACGCTGTTTCCAAGGAGTCGCCATAACTGGCTGAAACTCCGAGCCTTCGCCGCGCTGGGCAGCTTCATGCTGCTTACACCAGCCGCATATTTTCTTGCCAAACGTGAATCCCGAGAGCGTGCGACCACAACGAATACATTGAGCCATAATTTTGTTAAGAGAATCCCTTTAGCAGTGTGCCACGGACGGTGACTTACTGCGAAGTAATAGAAACCAAAGGTTCTGGCCATATTCGAACCAGAAACGGTTCAAATATGACCAGATTACTCTTAACTCAGAATGATTTTTGACTTCATGGCAAATCCGGACGGCTTACTTTTCTTTGTGATGCACAAAATCCAGGAATTTCTTGTCGGTGATCCGAATGTGCGAGTCTGACCATAGGTTCAGAGCGTTGAGCGCGCCCTGCATGGCATCCTGCTTGGAGCGCATATTCAACAGTCCCCGAATGTACCCCGCTATTCGATCATGCTCTTGCTTGTGCACCTCAAAACCCGGGAACTCGCTGACACGCATGAGTTCTTCTTCTTCCCGAAAATGCGTGACGGTATATCCATTGAGTTCCAGCAGAATTGAGTTCACTTCCGGCGGAGTGCAGTGTCGCGCAAACGCCTGCGTTGCCTTTTCCAGCATCACAGTAATTCGCCCATGTTCAGCTTCCACTCGGGACAGGCGCAGAGAAATCCTTTCGGCGCCTGTCCCGGAGTCCCTCGATTGGGAGGGATTGTTCGTTTCGACAGTCATCGGCCGCACACCTCCGCAAAGCAGTTTAGTAAAAGCTTTGATCCAAAACCACGCCACTTAAGTCGAGTAGCCTGAAAAATACTCAGAACGACACTGAAGGAAGTGTGCCGTGGACTGCTGAATAGCCGAACCACCCTCCTGCAGCGAGAAGTGAAAGCACTCCTGCAATGATGATTCCGTAAGACGTGAGCCCTTGGTTCTGCTTCTGAAAGAAAATCGCAAGCGGAAACAGATAAGCAAACTGCACGAGCGCAAATAACAAGAAACCAAAATTTCGGACGTCCGATGAGGTGAGTTCAAAGAAGAAGAAAAGATATGCAAACTGGCAGAGAGATGCCAGCCCAATCCCCTTCAGAAGACTCCCCCGTTCAGCCGTGTCCATTTGACCGTCGTTTCCGTTCATCGTTGAAGTAGTTCAAGCCCTCTCTCACGCCGCCCATTCGTTACGGAAGGACATGCGCTAAACGCTGATTTAAACATACTTTAGAGGGCCGTTCGGACCAACAAAAAACAGGCGGGAGAGAAAACGGAAGTAACCAACTCCGTACGAGAGCGTAAATGCAATCTGGCCGCAAACATCGCGGCCAGAATCACATCACATAGTTTTCATGGACTTAGCTTATTCCCACTCAATCGTCCCAGGAGGTTTGGAGGTAATGTCGTAGACTACACGGTTGATTCCGCTGACTTCGTTTACGATGCGGCTCGAAATTGATTTCAACACTTCGTGCGGCAACGGTGCCCAGTCTGCGGTCATTCCGTCTTCACTGGTGACGGCGCGAATCGCACAGGTGTATGCGTACGTGCGCTGGTCGCCCATCACTCCAACCGACATCACTGGCAACAGCACCGCGAAGGACTGCCAAATCTCGTCATACAGCCCGGCGCGCTTGATCTCGGTAACGACAATGTCATCGGCTTCCTGCAACAACGCGACACGCTCCGGCGTAACTTCGCCGAGAATCCGTACCGCCAACCCAGGTCCAGGAAAAGGCTGACGCTGAATCATCTCGTCCGGCATCCCGAGGTCGCGTCCTATGCGTCTCACCTCGTCTTTAAAGAGATCGCGCAACGGTTCGATAAGCTTCAGCTTCATCTTGGCAGGCAGTCCGCCTACGTTGTGATGGCTCTTGATCGTCACCGAAGGCCCGCGAACGCTGACCGATTCGATCACATCAGGATAGAGCGTACCCTGCACAAGCCATTGAACTTCTCCAAGTTCGCGCTTGATGCGTTGCGATTCTTCATCGAAAACTTCGATGAACTCATTACCGATAATCTTGCGCTTGCGTTCCGGGTCCGTCACTCCAGCAAGCTTCGATAGGAAGCGTTCGGTGGCATCCACCGCGTCGATGTTCAGCTTAAGCTTGGTGCGCAGATTGTGTTGAACCTTCGCATACTCATCCTTGCGCAGCACGCCATTGTTGACGAAAACGCACGTCAACTTGTCCCCAATCGCTCGATGAACCAAAGTCGCCGCAACGCTGGAATCCACTCCGCCCGAGATGGCGCAAAGTGCACGGCCTTCTCCAACGGTCTCGCGAATCTGCCTGATCGTGGATTCGATGAACTTCTGCGGAGTCCACGAGGGCTGCGCGTTACAAATTCCAAACACAAAATTTTTCAGCAGATTCGTGCCGAATTTAGTGTGGTGCACTTCTGGATGGAACTGCACCGCGTAATACCCTGCGGCAACGTTTTCGATAGCGGCGACGGCATTGGACGTGCGGGCAATCAGCCTGAATCCCGGAGCCAAGGTGTCCGCCTCATCGCCGTGCGACATCCAGACCGAGAGCGTCTCCGGCATTCCGCTGAACAAAGCTGAGGTCTCAAGTACCGAGACTTCCGCGTGACCGTACTCGCGCTTGCTGGCGGCATGAACCGTACCTCCCAGCGTGTGCGTCATAAACTGCAGCCCGTAGCAGATACCGAGCACGGGTAATCCGAGCTTTAGCACCTCAGGGTCAGCCGGAGGCGCGTCCACGTCATAGACGGAGCAGGGGCCACCGGAAAGAATGATGCCGACCGGGTTGTAGCCGCGAATTTCCTGCAGTTTGGCCGTACAAGGCAGGACAACGGAGAAGACATTCTGTTCGCGAATACGACGCGCTATAAGCTGCGTGTATTGCGAGCCGAAGTCCAGGACAACGATTGAGGGGAGCGCCGTGTGTTCCACACTCAAGGTTCGCAGAATTAGGGTCGGGCTGTAAAGTGGTTAGATTGTCGCGGTCCCAGAACGGTTCTCCGAAGCAGCCAACTCCTGCGACAGAATGAGTTCGCGGACAGCCACGGAAGCATAAGCCGCCAGCCGCGCCAGCAGAAACAAGTCGGAAACAACAAGATAGAGCAGCGTTTCCAGTGCAACCAGAACCGTAATGCTCCAACCGGGCCAAAAACCGTGCAGGGCTGCCGTGGAGATTCCGGCAATCGTTATAACGGTAGCGACCACCCCTCGAACCGTGCTGTTCCAGAGCCCGATGGCGAAAACACGCGCATAGTGTCGCCTGATAAACGCAATGGACTCGACAATGGAATCAAGCGGGGACACCGCATCCCGCACCACAAAAATGGGAGCCAGCGAAAGCACCTGATTCACGTACGCCCACAACAGACTCGCCGTGCCCACCGAGAGAAATATTACGAGGGAAGACATCAGCAGATTCTGTTGATCGCCGTTAATCAGTCCTGCAATCAACACCCCGACCAGATAGCCAATCACGAGAATCAGCAGCATTAAAACCCGAGCAAACTTCAGTACAGCAAAGCAAGTCCACCGAGGCGCATCGCCGGCTATCTTGACGCCGTAATCAGCAGCCAATCGCCGCACGATCACACGAGCAATGACTCCGCGCCCCAGAGTGGCGGACGCGATCCACAGCACAGCGGCTACGCTGAAAACTTGCGCCAGCGTGTGAATCAACAGCGGCATTGCTCCTGAGAGAACGTTCGCGGCTGCTGCCGCAGACGCGAATGGGTCCTGAGACTGAAGAGCAAGTTCGTCAGCGTCCGAGAGAAGCACTGCTTGCCGTAGATGTGAGTAGGCAAAGAACGAGATCGCCAGCAGCCCCAGCCCAAAGCTCCATCGCCAAAGAAGCTCCATCGGAAACAAGGCTGGTTCGCTGCGAAGAACTTTGAAACCTTCACGATTGGCGTCAGCGTTCATTCGAAAAGCATAGCGCAAGAACACACATTAGCAGCGCGTAATGAGAGAGTAGCCACCGGTGGGCTGTAAAAGCCGACGCGATAGTAATCCGTCAATTCGTACTGTGGCATTGCAACGTTCCGCATCTCGGAAAGATTGCGGCTACCTTTGGACGTCACTACCACGCGCCTATTTCTTGATCTTGTCACAGTACTCCTCAGGGTCACTCCCTGCGAACGAAAGGCGGCATTGCTGAATGGAACCCTTTAGCGAAACAAGGAAGCACTGGCAGAAACCATTCTCCCGCGCGCTGTCATGCCCCCAGGCAATAAGCTCTATCTCGCTATCCGACTTCCACTTCTTTGCCGACAGATAAAGATGATCGCTTTCCAAAATGGCCAGCCTTGGCTGCAATTGAGATAGAAGTTTTTTCAGATCAATGGGGGGAACATCCTTGTCGACGGACACCACCACGTTGTTTGTGTAATCGCTTCCAGCATAGTCGTTTATTGCAACCCTTCGACTGTTGGGCGACCACAGCACACTAGCATCTCGTTCGTACGCGTAAAGCCTTCTGCGGTCTCCCGATTTAACGCTCCGTAACACCAATGCCAATGAACGCCCATCAGTTTGGTCCGCGCAAAGCACATTCAAGACTTGGTATCGTCCGTCGGGAGAAGTCAGAGACGGTCTGGCGCGACCGCCGCTGGGTATACAGTCGGCAGCCCAAACTAAAGACGACATTGCCAGCAGAATAGGAAAGAGTGCTTTCGTTATTGACATTTGTAGTAGTAAACAGCGTGGTCGTATCCAGTGTGCGTTGTAAGGATAGCTACTACCGCATATTTCTCGTACTTAGCTGAAAGCTCCAGAGCTGAAACTGAGTATCCAACTCTGGGGTCTCCGTTTTGTTCAATACATCAGCCCTTTACAACAATATTAACCAGCTTATTCTTCACAACAATGATCTTCACTATCTGCTTGCCCGCGAGAGCTTCTTTCACCTTCTCGTCGGCCAGCGCAGCTTCGCGAACAGCATCGTCGCTCGCGTCATGAGCGACGGTGAGACGTGAGCGAACCTTGCCGTTGAACTGTACGACAATTTCCACCTCATCTTCCTTGGCAAGAGCGGGGTCAGCTTGCGGCCACGGATGACGCAGCAACGCGTTCGGGTCTTCGCCGAGGATGGACCAGAGTTCTGCTGCGAGATAAGGAGCGAACGGATTGAGCAGCAGAACCATCTTTCGCTGCACATCGGCGCGGAACGCCTTCGGTGCCGTGGAGTCTGCGGCGAACAACTCCTGCTTGACCATGCACGCGTTGAGCAATTCCATCATGGCCGCGACAGAAGTATTGAAGTGCCAACGTCCCTGAAAGTCTCCCGTGATGCGCTGAATCGTCTGGTGTAACTTGCGCAGAACCTTGCGAGCATCCGGCGCGAGCGCGGCGACTTCGTAATCGCGAGACTCACCGGGGCCAAGTCGCACCGGGGCTTCCATGATGAAGCGATAGAGCCGCGCGAGGAACCGATAAACGCCTTCAACACCCTGATCCTGCCAATCAAGATCGCGGTCCGGCGGAGCGGCAAACAACGTGTACAACCGCGTTGCGTCGGCACCGTAGCGGGCGACCATGTCATCCGGCGAAACCACGTTGCCGAGCGACTTCGACATCTTGGCGCCGTTTTTGATGACCATGCCCTGAGTAAACAGACGCTGTGCCGGTTCGTCGTTTTTGATCAGTCCGATGTCGCGCATGAACTTCGTCCAGAAGCGCGAGTACATCAAATGCAAAATCGCGTGCTCTACGCCGCCGATGTACTGATCCATCGGGAACCAGAAGTTGGCGGTTTCGCTGTCAAACGGAGCCGTCGCAATCGGACTGGTATAGCGATAGAAGTACCAGCTTGAATCCACGAAAGTATCCATCGTGTCCGACTCACGCCGAGCAAGCCCGCCGCACTTAGGACACGGGACCTCGTAGAACTCCTTGACGCGAGTGAGCGGTGAACCACCGGCCAGCGTAATCTCAACATTCTCTGGCAACAGCACCGGCAACTGATCTTCTGGTACCGGAACCATGCCGCACTTTTCGCAGTAGAGAATCGGAATCGGCGTGCCCCAATATCGCTGCCGAGAAATACCCCAATCCTTCAAGCGATAAGTGACCGTGGCCTTTCCGAAACCATTCTGCTCCGCGTAGTCCGCCATCTTCTTCTGCGCTTCTTCACAAGCCAATCCATTGAACGGACCTGAGTTGATGAGCAGCGAATCTTCGGCAACAAATGGCAGCACTGGATGCTCGGGCTGACCTGTTTCGGGTGGCTCCTGCTCACGACGCGGAAGAATTACGATACGCACATCGATGCCGTATTTATTGGCGAATTCGAAATCCCTCTCATCGTGTGCCGGGACAGACATAATCGCGCCGGTCCCGTAATCCACCAGAATGTAGTTGGCAACCCAGATGGGTACCTGCTCCTGATTGAAGGGATTAATGGCACTGTGCCCCGTGAAGAATCCCTTCTTGTCAATAGAACCGATGTCGCCCTCTTCGCGCGCTTTTTTCTGGTCGGCAAGCATCTGCTCCAGGCTGGCAAGCTTCGCGGGATCGTTCCCAACGAGTTCGGCGACAAGCGGATGCTGCGGCGCAAGCTGTAACGAAGTTGCGCCATAAATCGTGTCAATGCGAGTGGTGAAAACCGTGATCTTGGTCTCAGAGCCACCGTCGAGCTTGAAGTCGACATTTGCGCCTTCGCTCCGGCCAATCCAGTTGCGCTGCATGGTGCGAACCCTCTCAGGCCAGCCGTCCATGCTGTCGAGCCCCTGCAATAGCTCCTCGGAGTAGTCGGTAATGCGCACGGACCATTGCTCAAGTTCACGCTGTTCGACAATCGTATCTTCGTGGCGCCAACAACAGCCGTTCACAACCTGCTCATTGGCGAGCACCGTGGCGCATTGCTCACACCAGTTGACCTTGCTCTTTTTCTTGTACGCCAACCCCTTCTCAAACAGCTTGAGGAAGAACCACTGATTCCAGCGGTAGTAATCGGGCAGGCAGGTTGCGATTTCTCGCGACCAATCGTAGCTAAAGCCGAGACGCTTCATCTGCGCCTTCATGGCGGCAATGTTGTCGAGCGTCCACTCGCGAGGCTGACGATGGTGCTTGATCGCCGCGTTCTCAGCCGGCAATCCAAATGAGTCCCATCCCATCGGATGTAGGACGTTGTGTCCGGTCATTCGCATGTAGCGGGCTAGGGCATCGCCAATGGCGTAGTTGCGGACGTGTCCCATGTGCAGGGCGCCAGAGGGATACGGCAACATTTCAACCACGTAATACTTCGGCTTCCCGCTCGTAATCGGCTCAGGAGCATAGCGCGTCGGGTCGCTTTCCCACAGCGCGGCCCACTTCTGCTCTACCGGAGTGGGATCGTAGCGGGTGTCATCTGCGGCACGCAGGTGCGGCTCGCCCGCTGCATCCGGTGCAGGCGGTTCAGGATTGATCGTGGCTGGCTCGACGATGCCGATCTCCTGGGCGATTCCCTTTACGTCTTCAACGAAGCCTTCGGCGGCTTCACGCACGACTTCCACAACTTGTTCAAGGATGTCGGCGGGAGAGTCCGACGACGGCTGCTGACTGGATTTCTGCTGATCTGCCATGAGTATGGTTCGCCCTAAAGGTGGCGCAAATTGCGCAATAGATAAGTTTTTATTCTACAACTTGTGCGTTGGCTCTCCACCTACCCGACCAAAGCCTTCAGCGCCTCGACGTTGTGGAGGTCATCCAGAGGCTCGTCAATCGGAGTTTCCAGAATGAATGCCGCGTGTGCGTTACGGGGATCGTTGAGCAGGCGGCGGAACGGCTCGAGGCCGATACTTCCCTTCCCGATGTTCTCGTGACGATCGAGCTTGGAACCGCAGGCAGCCTTGGCGTCGTTGCAGTGCCAAACCCGCACGTTCCCCAGCCCCACGGTCGAATCAAGCTGGCGCATTGTCTCTGCGTAGCCCTCTTCGCTCACAATGTCATATCCGCGCACGTGCGTGTGGCAGGTATCAATGCAGGACGCTACAGGAACATGAGCGGCGAGAGCGGCGATGAGTTCAGCAACACTCTCAAAACTTGACCCAAGCGAAAACTCGGCTCCTGCCGTGTTTTCGATCAGCAAAGTCAATCCGTTGTCCGCCATATTCAGGCCATCGGCAGCGCGGGCAATGGCCGAGCAGGCATTGGCGATGCCTTCCTCGCGCGAACAACTGCGAAAGCTGCCCGGATGAAGCACCACATACTCTGCGCAAACTGAGATCGCGCGCTCCATCTCTGTGCGAAGGGCGGTAACAGACTTCTCCAGCATCTCGGAATTTGTACCAGCCACATTGATTAGATAGTTGGCGTGAATCACAAGCGGCTTCAGATCGTACTCCGCACGCAGGCGCGACATGGTCTCACATTGTTTCGCCGAAATATCATAAGGACGCCACATTCGCGGGCTGGAACTGAAAACCTGCAGCGTATTGCATCCCAATCGCCAGGCACGCTCGGCTGCGGTCTCAACTCCTCCGGCAGTCGACGTGTGTATCCCAATGCGACGCGAGGAAGATTGTGGGTGGTGTTCAGGTGCAGGAATGAGCTTGAGGATGTCTCGCTCAGGCGTAGTCGCGGACTTTTTTACGGATCGAGGCATTCTAGGATTGTAAGGCGTACCGCATTCCCGAGCCAACGCGCCCGTTGCAGAGTGAGCTGCATCAAAGTAGCTTAGATAGAACTACACATGGCAGATTCCGGCATCTCTCTCAGCGATCATTTCGACGGCAAGACATTTCACAACATTCGGCGCCGGATTCACGGCTTCAAGGATCTCCTACGCTGGGCGTGCTCCCGCCAACCGGGACGTTGGCCCAAGCAGATTGAGAACCCTCCCGGAATCGCTCCTCCAGAAATCGTACCTGCCGACATTGAACCAGCAGATGCCCTGCGGCTCACATTCGTAGGGCACATGACCTTCCTATTGCAGTGGCAGGGAGTGAACATCCTCACTGATCCAATTTGGTCCGAACGGGCAAGCCCCGTGCAGTTTGCCGGTCCACAGCGGATCTGCGCGCCGGGAATTCGTTTCGAGGACTTGCCAAGTATCGACATGGTGCTGCTCACACACGATCACTATGACCACATGGACCGCCTCACCATCCAACGGTTATGGAAAGCCCATAGACCGCGGTTTTATGTCGCCATGGGCAATGCTCGACGGCTTCGCGCCTGGGGTATGGAAGGCATCGTGGAGATGGATTGGTGGCAGGAGTCACAGCACCCCAGCGGAGTTCGCATCTCTTGCACGCCTGCCCAGCACTTTTCCGGGCGAACCCCTTGGGATCGCGACAAGACTCTCTGGTGCGGCTTCGCGCTTCTTCCCAAAGATGCTCGCCCTGAAGGTGAGGCAATTTACTTCGCCGGAGACACCGGATTCGGACCTCACTTCATGCAAGTGGCGGCACGCTTCCCTCACCCTCGTTTGGCGCTGCTTCCCATTGGAGCTTTTCGCCCCGAGTGGTTTATGGGAGAGGTGCACTGCAGCCCGTCCGATGCAGTTGAAGCGCACAGAATCCTCCAGCCCGCCCTCAGCGTAGCAACTCACTTCGGCACTTTTCCCCTCGCCGATGATGGCTTCGATGAGCCGATATCTCAAATGCAGTCAGCTCTGAGCGATATCGACTCCGATGTTGCAGCCAGATTCATCGCTCTGCCAGAAGGTGGCTGGCGCATGGTCGACTAATGCTTCCGGCGCGAGGGGTACGGCGGTGATATCCTAGTGCCCATTACGCCAGATTGAGGCATTTACCTTCCATGTCTAACCAGAACCGCGCCGAATCCCAACCCGCCACCGAATCCAACGAGTCCTTCGAGGACATTCTCAGCCAGTACGAGCAGACGCATTCGCGCAAAGCTCCGGACGGGAACAAACAGCTCGAGGGCACTGTGGTTGCCGTTTCAGCCGAATCCGTCTTTCTTGATATCGGCTACAAGACCGAAGGCATTCTGCCGCTCGCCCCATTCCAGGGAGCTGGCGAAACCGTCAAGGTTGGAGACAAGTTCCAGGTCTCGGTCAAAGGACGCGATCCGGAAGGCTACTACGAACTTTCTCGCCTGAAGGTCGAGCTACCGAAAGATTGGTCTGCTCTGGAGACTGCGTTCGCCGAAAAGACGACCATCCTCGGCACCGTAACCGCTGTCATCAAAGGCGGACTCAGCGTCGATGTCGGAGTTCGCGCGTTCATGCCTTCTTCTCGCAGCGGAGAGCGTGACGCCACGGCCTTGGGAAAACTGGTCGGCGAGCAGATTCGCTGCCGCATCATCAAGCTTGATGTCGCTGACGAAGACGTCGTGGTCGATCGCCGTGTCGTAGTCGAAGAAGAGGAACGCGCCTCCAAGCAGCGCCGATATGAAGAAATCGAGGAAGGAGCCACTCTAAGCGGCACAATTCGCAGCCTTGCCGAATACGGCGCATTCGTCGATCTCGGTGGAGTAGACGCTCTATTGCACGTCAGTGATCTCTCCTGGGGCCGAGTCAGCAAGACCTCCGATGTACTTACTGTCGGCCAGCAAGTAGAAGTAAAGGTTCTAAAGATTGACGCTGAGAAACACCGTATTTCCGTCGGTCTTAAGCAGCTTCAGAAGCACCCCTGGGATGCCGTCCCAGAGAAGTACAAGGTCGGCGAGCGCGTACATGGAACCGTAACGCGAGTGGTTGACTTCGGCGCCTTCGTCGAGCTTGAGCCGGGCATCGAAGGTCTCATCCATCTCTCCGAAATGTCGTGGGCCAAGAAGGTGAAGAAAGCCAGCGACATGTTGAAGCCGGGCGAAACCGTGGAGGCCGTCATTCTCGGCATCAGCCTCGGCGAACGCCGTATTTCCTTGGGGCTAAAGCAAGCTTTAGGAGACCCTTGGGCTGCAGCCGCTCAGAAGTTCGCGTCGGGCACGGTAGTTGAGGGGCCCATCACCAGCATCACCAAGTTTGGCGCATTCGTGCAGCTCGCCGAGGGCATTGAAGGCATGGTGCACGTCAGCGAAATCAGCGCCGAGAAACGCATCGAGCATCCACAGGACGTTCTAAAACTCGGACAGGTCGTGCAGGCTCAGGTGCTGGATATCGACATTGAAAAGCGGCAAATAAAACTCAGCATGAAGCAACTGGTTCCAACCGGTCTGGACGAATACATTGCCGAACACAAAGTCGGCGACGTCGTAACCGGGCGTTTGATCGAAGAATCCGGCGAGCAGGCGCGTGTTGAACTCGGCGAAGGCATCAAGGCCACTTGCAAGATTGTTGACGCCGTTCCGGCGAAAGAAGAACCCAAAGCCGAGTCCAACAAACTCGACATGTCGTCCTTGAGCGCCATGCTCAATGCTCGCTGGAAGGGCGGCCCTGTCAACAGTGCAACTAAACCAGAAACCGTACGCGCTGGCCAGATTCGCAGCTTCCGCATCGTGAATCTGGACGCTGCTTCTAAGAAGATCGCCTTGGAACTGGCGTAATCCTCTCATTCATCCGCGAGCTGCCCGACGGCTGCTCGCGGTTCTGTCTTCTACTTGAAATTCAATTCTTAGGTGGTGGAGGGGCGATCAGGCGCTCGCTCGGGGTTCTTGTGCGCGGATTCACACAAGCCCGAGAAGAATATCAAAACCGTCCAGAATCTCTATGTGTTCCGGATTCATTAGATACTGCATCGCAATGCCGAACGTTGTTCCAAGAATCATCGTCGCCAACGCCGCAGAAGAATGCGCGCTCGAACCGGCAGCATCGGTTGCAACTGGCTCAATCTGATCCTCGATCACGCGAGAAATGTCCATTAGGAAGCCGTTCATCTCTTTCTGAAAGGACTTGGACCACATCGCCAGCCCGAAAAAGTCCAAAAAGGCGCGATAAAGCCGCTTATTCGTCTGCAGCAATTCTTGGTTGTACTTGATCAGGAAGCGGGCTCTCTCGTTAAGCGTCTTCAATCGAGCCATTCTCGCCTCAGCGTTAGAGACGTATTCCAGCTTCATCGCCCTAAGCACTGCAGCAAACAGCCGCTCCCGATTCTCGTAATAGTAGTTCAACTGGCTCAGTGCAACACCAGCCTCGTCCGCAATATCTCGCAAACTGACGCTCGCCGCACCTTTAGTTGAAATGCACTTAAATGCAGCCGACAGAATCCTCTGCGAGGTGTCGTTCTTACTATTGGCAATCATTTTGCTCTGTACGGCCATGCAGACCTCCATTACTCAGTATATTGGGTCAACCTACGGCCCCCGAGGCAAATCCGATAGCACCCTGCAATGGCCTACTCATATCGATTCATGCAAAAAGAGCCCTTCAGCGTAATGCATTCGGGGCTCTCTCGACACGAAGCCGTCTTCGCAATGGGCGACGGAACGGACCTACCGCTTACCGCTCGGAATTCGCGTAGGCGATTGGCTGGGCACTTTCGGCCAACGCTGCCGACTTCGTCCTCTTCAGATTCTTCGCCATGTAATAGCCGATAATCGCCGTGAACAACGCATAGGTAATGAATGCAACGTGGAACGCCCAGTATCCATTGAGTGCAAAGATACCCGTTTTGAAATAGGGAAGAAACGTGAGCGGCAGGAACGAGAGCCCCGAAAACAGAGCCAAAACACCCGTCCATCGCGGCAAGAGAACCGGCTTCTGCTTGTCGAGAAAGGCAAACATGCAGATTGCAATTGTCTCAATCGTGGTGATCATATAGGTCATGTCGTAGGTGTACCAGGCAATGAAGTGCACGCTCTTGATCATCACAGGGTCAACCGAACCGGCCATCTCCGCGCACCACACCCAAAGAGCTGGACAAAAGGCGAGTACCCACGCGGTGAGCAGTCCGCCTGCAAGTTGCAGCAACGAAAGGATATGATTCTTCTCGCGCTCCCACATTTGGGCAGATAGCTGACAAGTCCACACCAAATACAACATTCCCAAGCAAGTGGAGAGTGCCTGTCCCAGCATGATGTCACTGCGGTATTTCAAATAGAACTTGTTCACCAGATCAACAGCGCTGTATTGCGGATCCGGTGGTGGATAGTTATGCCCCAAAATACACCAACTCAATCCATACAAGAGGACGAAGGCAGGTCCACACCAAGCGCAGGCAATCTGAAATTTTCGAAGAGCGTTTTCATTCATATTTTTCTCCCAAGATCGAGCTGAATGTGAGTTAGTCATTGTCGGACGGATGTCCGACCTAATCGAAGCATAGGCCACTCTGAATATCAAGTCAAGGACCGATATGCCCCTTGCTAACTACTATCGGCACTTCGCGAAAATAGGCGAGCCACACGACACAACAATTCTTTGTGCCAGAAATATGGTCAGATTGCGGACCGCTTGGATAATCCCCCAACATTGCCCCCACTGCCGGGGCTCCGCTACACTAATGGTTCTGCGAGGGAACCATGCTGGTAGTGATGCAGTCGCGTGCAACGACAGACGAAATTCGAGCCATCTGCGAAAGAATCGAAGAACTTGGCTTCCGAGCGCATTCCGTGGAAGGTGCGCAGCGCTACGCGGTCGCCGTAACTGGCGATCTACGCGGAATCGAAACCTGTGGGCTTGAGGAACTCCCCGGCGTGCAGGAGATTATCCGCATCAGCAAGCCTTACAAGCTGGTGAGTCGCGAATCAAAGCCCGAGAACACAGTGGTCCGCTTCCCCAACTCCGATGTCACCATCGGTGGCGAAGAGTTTGCAGTCATCGCTGGCCCCTGCTCCGTCGAGAGCCGCACGCAAACCCTCACCGTAGCCGAAAAGATTGCCACAGCAGGAGCAAAGTTATTTCGCGGTGGGGCCTATAAACCTCGCACTTCGCCATACGCATTCCAAGGTATGGGCATCGAGGGACTCAAAATTCTGGCCGAGGTACGCGAGAAATTCGGCATGTTGATTGTCACCGAAGCCGTGGACATTGAAGCCTTGGAAGCAATTGAGGATTACGCCGACATGATCCAGATCGGCGCGCGTAACATGCAGAACTTTTCGCTTCTAAAGCGTGCCGGGCGTTCTCCGCTTCCCGTACTGCTGAAGCGCGGTCTAAGCGCAACGCTGGAAGAGCTGTTAATGGCAGCCGAATACATCATGAGCGAAGGAAACCGAAACGTTGTGCTCTGCGAGCGCGGTGTCCGAACCTTTGCAGATCACAGCCGAAATACTCTGGATTTAAGCGTGATACCAGCAGCGCAAAAGTTGAGCCATCTACCCATTATCTCGGATCCAAGCCACGGAACCGGCAAGCGCGACCGCGTGACGCCAATGGCGCTGGCTTCCGCAGCAGCCGGAGCCGATGGCTTGATCGTGGAAGTGCATCACGATCCTGACCACGCACTTTCCGACGGAGCGCAGTCCATGTACCCCGACCAGTTCGCCGCAATGATCGCGCAACTGCGCGGAATACTTCCGGTCGTGCATCGAACGCTGAGTTCCGAACCAGCTAAAACGCGCCACGCGGCGGAAGCCCCGGCGGCGCGTTTGTGAACATCTCTGGGAAAGTAGTAGGGGGCCGGCATCTTGCCGGCCTTGCGCTTGCAGCCACACTGCTGCTGGCTGGCTGTGCAAAGCGCAACGTGGAACCAGCGCATACCTTTGCTTACATCACCAACTCGGGATCGAACACGGTAAGCGTGCTGGACTTAGGCACGATGAGAATCATCCGAACTCTGGCCACAGGAAACAACCCTACCGGGGTGACGCCCAGCCCTACCAAAGATGAAGTTTACGTGGTCAACACCGCCTCCGGAACGGTGAGCGTAATCAACGCGATAGACAATCAAATTGTCGGAAGCATCGCCGTGGGCCGCACGCCCTACACAATCTCCGTGACCTCCGATGGCAAGCGCGGATGGGTAGCCAACGCTGAATCCAACACAGTCACAGCACTGGATCTCGATACACACCGCGCAATCGGACAAGTTGCTGTAGGCAACCAACCCGGCCTTGCACGCGTTTCCGGAGACGGAAAGTTTGTAGCCGTGGCCAATCGCGGCGACGACTCGTTGACTCTAATCGACGGCGTCACAATGCGTGTTCGCGACACTCTGCATGTATGCAAAACGCCGGATTCGGTCGTCATTCTGCCCGACGCTTCCAAAGCGATGATAGGCTGCTCCGGATCGCAAAAGGTAGCCTTGGTAAACCTAAAAAGTGCTCAGGTCGAGGCGCTGCTCCGGGTCGGGGGAACTCCCGTCGATCTAGGCATGAAGCCCGACGGCGGCGAAGTATTCGTGTCCAACTATGAGGCGCAAACCATCTCAGCAGTGAGCCCCTACACCGACGAAGTAGGCGAGAGCTTTCTTGCCGGAGATCATCCCGTGCGCTCACTCGTAAGCGGAGACAACAGCACACTCTACGTAAGCAATTTCGCGTCCAACAGTGTAGCCGTATTCGAAGCCACCACCCGCAAACTGATCACGACAGTGCAGGTCGGTTCCAAGCCCGACGCCTTGGCCTTGACGCCGGCGGAAAACATGTTATTGGTGGCCGATTCCGGTTCTGGCGACGTTGCCGTGTTGCTGCTGAACAAGCGCCGCGACAAGAAGGTCCAGAATCCTGCACCAAGACTGTTCCTCATGATCCCCACCGGGGCGAATCCTTCGCAGATAGCCCTAAAAACTGCATCGAAAGCTAAGTAGCCAGCCATGACAATCTGCACGAATTGTGGGCGCGAGTTTCCGGCTTCTTCCGATGCTGATGCACTATGTCCTCAATGCACGGCTGAACAGATCTCTGATCGCGAGGCGGAAGCCGCCCCTAGTCGACTGCGTCAGCTACTCGAATCTCCCACGATCGTTCTGATCGCGCTGAACGTGTTGATCTATCTGCTCATGGCTTTCCAAGGCCGCAACTTCATCACCTTCGACGGAACGCTGCTCCTGAATTGGGGTGCAAACTCCGGAGCACTCACCCCTGGCGGTCAGTGGTGGCGTCTTCTCACATCCACCTTTGAGCACGGTGGTCTGCTTCATATTGCCCTGAACATGTGGTGCCTTTATAACCTAGGCTGGTTGGCGGAGCTTCTTTTTGGTCGCTCCCGCTTTACACTGCTCTATCTCTTGTGTGGAATTGGCGGAAGCCTCGGAAGCATCTGCTGGCGCGGAAACGGGCTCAGCGTTGGAGCATCGGGCGCAATCTTCGGCATCGCCGGAGCGCTGATTCCAGCGATGATGCTGCACAGCAATCAGCGACTCCGGGCTGCACTCAAGGGCCAACTCACCAGCATTGCAATGTTCGTCTTCTACAATCTTGTCTTCGGAGCCGCGATCCGGGGCACGGACAATGCAGCTCACGTGGGTGGACTCGTGACCGGCCTAGCGCTTGGAGCAATCTTCCCCACTGGGTCAGACCGCAACATGTTACGCGGACGCATGCGCGTCGCCATCGGCACCGTATTTATGTTGCTGATTTTCGTAGGAGCGGCACTATTCGCCCAGCATCGCAACGAGGCCTATATAGAAATCGAAAATGCCGCCGATGCACATCAGAACGGCAATGAAACGGCTGCCATCACCCATGCGCAGCACGCCGTAACGCTCAAACCCGACGACGCGCACGCCCAGTTCATGTTGGGAGCGATGCTGTTGAATTCTCATCGCTATGCTGAAGCGGTAGCACCGTTCACCAGCACAATCCAGTTACGCCCTAGCTTTGGTGCAGCTTATGTGAACCTTTGCCTAGCTCAGCGAGAGTTGAACCAGCTGACCGAAGCGCTTTCTAACTGCGAACGGGGCGCACAGCTTGCTCCAAACGATCCGGAGTCATGGTTTGACCTCGGACGCGTCCGCTACGCGATGAACAACTTGACCGGTGCCCGCGACGCCCTCGCAAAAGCCGTGTCGTTGAACTCAGGAGGCTTCGATGAAAACCTCCAGTATGGCCTGATATTGATCTCAACCGGCGACACTGCCAAGGCAATCCCATATCTCCAAAAGGCTCACAACCTGCGCCCACAGGATGAAAACGTCGAAAAGCTCTTAGCCCAAGCGCAGGCTCAGTAACTGCCGTCTGTTGAAGTCAGACAGGTTGGATGGTCTTTGTGGGCGTTCCCCCAAGATATGTGAACTATCGACACGCACAGCCCGCTACTGCACAGGGCCTCGGGGCGTCGCCATTTCCAGCATCAGGAGTTGTACCTGGGGTATCAACGCCTTTAGTTGGCCGTCGAGGCGCTTCCATTCCTTCTGGACCTGTCGCGGACGACCACCTCTCACGGCGGCTCCGAGTGTCTCCGCGGTAAACGTCACTTGGCCAGAACCGAAAACGATAAGGCAGTTTCGCAACTGTTGCAAAGCTCGTTCAATCACGACATTCTTGCTTCCCTTAATGGCGTCACGAAGAGTGTCGACTCTCAAAGGAAGCTCATTTAGAAACATGCTGCAGAGCTGAATTAACAGCTCGGGGTCGCCTCCGGCGTGAGTCAGGATGTGATCGCAGTCGAGCGTGATCTGTTCAATTGGCGCTGCTTCCGTGACGCTTTGCTCCGGCTTCGAAGAAGACTGGTTCATCGCAGGTCCCATTAAGGCCCGCCGACGGTATTCCCGATCGTATGGGAAAACCTGACATGAGTGGCGGATGTCCTTCAATTGAGTTATCGGCAGACCTACAGGAAATCTCAAGTGCCTGGGTGTGGATCTGTAAATTATGATCCGTATGCAACTGAAAATAATGGACAGAGCGGGATGAGTTATCAAAAAAAGAAGCCGACATCGCTGTCGGCTTGGAGGTAATTGAGGAAAGGATGTTCTGGTAATTCCTTGCTACTGCATTCGTACCCTGCGACTGCGTTGCTGCAACAGCGATGGGGGGAGGCCAAATTTGGCGCGGAATAGGTTCGAAAACGTAGGAGCACTGTGATATCCCACAGCGCGGCAGATTGCGGAGACCGGCGTGTCAGTGGTCTCCAAGAGCTTATGTGCCATCTGCATACGGCGGTCGGCGAGAGCACGCAAAGGCGTGATTCCGTAGACTTGGCTGAACACACGATGGAAATGATGGGGCGACATGCAGGCGACGCGCGCGATCTTCTCCAGACAGAGCTCTTCGTTATAGGAGTCCTGTATGCAGATGTAGGCGCGCTGAATCCGACGATAGAGTTCGGCGCGAGTTCCAGGACGAACGCTGTCAATGGATTCAATCTGGCGGCTGGCAGCACTGTAAACCAGTACGACGCACTCGGTAACGGCACGGAATTTGTCCGCGACGCTCTCAAAACTATCTCCGCGCAAACAAGCGACACTCAGAGAGCGAAGCTTAGGACCAATTTCAAATGCAGTGTCGTGTTGGACGCACTCAGGGAAGCGAACGACAATGCCCTCGTGGTCCATATCGAGCGCCGAAGTCAAAGGCGCGCCGAATCCTCGGGCGACATCCGAAATGTACTTCTGCTCGAAAACCAGGGTGACAGCACGCGGAGCCAAGTTCGGTTCCACCGAGATCTCCCCACGCTGGCCTTCATTAAGAACCACGAAGGTGGTAGGAGAGATACCGTAATGGCCACGGTCGGTGCGGACCTTGTAACGATCCTGCAACGAATAACGCAACGACAGCGGGCTGACAAACGACTGCGTACCAGGGCGAAGAACACCGCTGGCAAAGATGTTTTTGCCGACGAGCGTCTGGTCGGTTACCTTTTTGGAAGACGCTTGCTCGTCCACACACACCAAGCTCAGATCGTTCATCTGCAACGCTTCAATCTCAAGTCCGTTTAACATTCCGCAACTCCCAGGCTTATTGATCATTTGTCTCTACCCTCTGAATTGCCAACAGACTCTGACAAAGTTCCCGGAAAAACGATGGAATTACGCTTCTTTACAAATCACTTACAGGCGATTTACCACCCAGTATTGTTGGACGGAATAAGGCAGGTTCGGTTTACTTGGAACACAAACAAAATGCACGCGCCCTAGCGGAACGCATGCAGCTTTGTTTAGTGGCCCATATGAACCTCTCCAGGGTTAGGTTTCTGTGCCAGCAAGACCAGAGGCATGACGACCACCGAGACCATTGCCATGGCCACAATGGTGTCTTTGTAGCTGAGCACGGCTGCCTGTTGTTGCAACATTCCGTAGATACTACCGAATGCCTGATGCGTCGCTCCTGCCCCTCCACCTGAACGCCCCGCGTAGACTCCGGTCATGCTTTGCAGCATATGTTGCATCTGACCGGTATTTGCGGTGTGTCCGGAAAGATAGTTCTGGTGCACCTGCATCCTGCGCGCAAGCATGGTGGTTACGAACGAGATTCCAAAGCTGCCACCAAGATTACGCATGAGGTTGATCATGGCCGAAATTTGGTTATTCTGCTCCTGTGGCACACCCACATAACAGATGGTGTTAATTGGCACGAAGACGAATGCAAGTCCAATTGACTGGTAGACGCGATACATCATCGCAGTCTTGAAATCGACGCCCATGTACAACGAAGTCATGTGGAACATGGAAACAGCGAGAGTAATGAAGCCTAAGGTGATCAGCTTTCGCGGATCGACGCGCGAGACCAAGGTACCGACGAGTGGCATCATGGCCATCACTACAAGGCCTCCGGGAGAGAGCGCCATGCCTGCAAGTTCTGCGGTGTATCCCATCACTGTTTGCAGAAACTGCGGAATCAAAACGGTGGATCCGTAGAGCACCGCACCTAGCGTAAACATGAGCAGATTGCTGACTGCAAAGTTGCGGTTTTTAGTAAACGCAGATTCAGAATCGGATGCTGCTCACGCCATTCCCAAATGACGAAGCCCACCAGACCAACCACTGTGACGGCAGTGAATATCTGGATGAAGTGCGAAGCTAACCAGTCCTCACGCTGCCCCTTGTCGAGCACCACCTGCAACGCTCCGAGGCCAACAGCAATCAAGCTGAGCCCCATGTAATCCACAGGCGAACGTTTGGCACGCTCCCTAGCATCGTTAATCCAAGGTGGATCCTCGACCATGCGAGAAGTCAGGAAGAGGGAAAGAATTCCGATTGGAACGTTGGTGAAGAAGATCCAATGCCACGAGTAGTTGTCGGTAAGATACCCGCCCAACGTGGGGCCCACGGCGGGAGCGAGAACAACCGCCATGCCATACATGGCAAAGCCCATTCCTCGCTGCTCCGGGAGAAACGTATCTGCCAGAATTGCCTGTTCACTCGGGCCTAATCCTCCGCCGCCCGCACCTTGCAGAATGCGGAAGAAGATCAGCATGGGCAACGTGGTGGAGAGCCCACAGAGCAGTGAGCTAACCGTGAACAAGAACACACACATCATGTAGAAGCGTTTACGGCCCATGCGATCACTGGCCCAGGCAGAGATCGGAAGCACGATGGCGTTGGAAACTAAATAACTAGTCAGAACCCATGTGGATTCATCCTGCCCGGACGAAAGAGATCCGGCTATGTGGGGCAGCGCCACGTTGGCAATGGAAGTATCCAGCACCTCCATGAACGTGGCCATGGTTACTGTCATGGCCACAGCCCACGGGATTATGACTGGGGCGCCATCGGGGGCTGGCGCCCACCTGCACTTCGCTCATCTAACCCTTACGTTCGGTGCAACGGAAAGCCCCGGGCGTAGTCGACCGTCCTGATTAAAGTCAGCTTTGCCTCTACCCTCAAAGTCGATACGAACTGGAAGACGCTGCACTACCTTTACGTAATTTCCTGTAGCGTTTTCTGGAGGAAGCAAGCTGAACCGTGCTCCAGTTGCGCCACCGATGCTGGTGACTCTTCCCTGGAACTTTTGTCCACCGAGTGCATCCACTCTGATTTCAACTGACTGGCCGGGACGCATGTACTCCAACTGGGTTTCTTTGAAATTCGCGGTGACCCAAATATCCTTGAGCGGGACGATGGAAAGCATTTCCTGACCAACCTGCACGTTCTGTCCGACTTGCGAATTGCGATTGCCCACTACTCCGTCAACTGGCGCGACAATCTTGGTGTAGCTGAGATTGAGTTCTGCCTGATCGAGCGAAGCCTTTGCCCTTGCAGCCTGCGCGTCACCGGCACGAGCACGAGCCTGAGTGACGGAAACCTGCTTCGGCGTGATTTGTGCATTGGCAAGCGAGGCCTGAGACTGACCAAGGCGGGCTCGCGTCTGCTTCACAACCTCCTGAGCGGAGCGGACACTGGCCTCAGCTGCGGTGACAGTGGCGTTCGCAGAGGTGGCGGCAGCAACGGCCTGATCATACTGCTGTTGAGAGATTTCCTTCTTTCCTACCAATGTGCCGTAGCGCACTAGATCTGCATTCGCAGTCCGGGCATTTGCCTGGGCTTGAACGAGTCGCGCAGCCGCTTCCTCAACCTGCTTTGTGGCTCCCGAGATTCCGGCTTCCGCATTCAATACATCGGATTTTGCCGAGAGGATTTGGCTGCTTGAACCTACTCGCGAAATTGGCACATTGAATTGCGCCGCTTCCGATGAAGCAACCGCGTCCAGATAGTCGGCCTTGGCGCGTTCTACAGCAACCTGATAATCGCGATCGTCAATCTCGACCAGCACCGTTCCGGCCTTCACAAACTGACCTTCGTCAACGTTTACCTTGGTGACGTGTCCGGTGACACGGGCACTGATGGGATAAATGTACCCATCGACCTGCGCGTCGTCGGTGTCTTCAAACTTGCGGCTCTCCCACCAGTAGAGTGCGGCTCCGATGAGTGCAAGCACCACTACTACTTTGAGCACGATGGAAAGCCAAGGCTTGCGCTCAAATAATCCAGGATTTTGCCCGGCTGCGGGCAGTGTTTTCTGTTCTTCGTTCGCCATTCCTATAATCTCCAAAAATCTAAAGGCGGCCGCCTTTGGGCAGCGCGCGATTCAACTTCCTATTTCGCCGGTGCAGGATTTGCGGGCACTGTATCCGGTACATCGCCGAGGACCTGGCGCAATGTTTGTTCGGCTGCGCCCACGGCGCGAGCGAGCAATACCTTTGCTATGTTGTGGGAATAAAGACCGCTGATGTACTGCTGATTTGCAGTCGCCAAAGCTTCCTGAGCCTGAATCACTTCAATATTGTTCGTGATTCCAGCCGAGAAACGATCTTGCGATTGGGTCAATGTTTGCTGCGCGTAATCAAGCGTCGATTTCGCAACCTCTACCTGTTCACCGGCGGCGGCGACGTCGAGCATGGCATCGGCTACGTCCTGCTCAATGCGTCCCTTGAGGTCATCGCGTTGCGCTTTACGCTGCTTCAGAGCGCTGTCGGCCTGAAGAATGTCGGCTTCGATTTTTCCACCTTGGAAGATAGGGATCTTCACCCCGGCGTTCACAGACCAAGTGGGAAACATGTTGCTCGGATGTGTGCCCAGGGTGCCATAATCTCCGCTGACTCCGACGGAAGGAAGGCGCTCGGCTTCGGCAGCCCTCTTTTGGAGTTCAGCTGCCTTCACTTGCTGTTCGGCAGCCAAGTAGTCTGGGCGTTCGGCAAATGCTCGCTTCAGTGCATCTTCTTCGGAGACCTTGGGCAAGGGCTTATAAGGAACCCGGCTTATCAGCTTGATCTCCTGATGCACGGGAAGTCCTAAAACTCGCAGAAGGGTGATTCGCTGCTTTGCCAGATTGTTGTTGGCCAAAATGAGATTTTGACGTCGGACCTGTAACTCGACGTGAGCACGAAGTGTGTCGACATTTGGAGACAGACCAGCGGCTTCGCGATCTTCCGCCAACTGATTCAAAGCCTCAGCAGTCTTCAACTCGGCAACGGCTGCGTCAACCTGACTCTCGGCTGAGATTACTAGAAGATAACTGGCTGCAACCGCAAGGGTTACGGTCTCCTTAGCTGAGCCGAAAGTGAATCCCGCGGCACGGACGTTCGCGTTTGCAGCTCGCGTGTTATTGATGTCGTGCAGATCGAACAGGTTCTCTGACATGGAAACGCGCGCGTCGGTGTTGCTGAAGCGAACGGAATTTCCGATGCCGAGACTAGTACCCAATGAACCAAGGTTGAACCCCTCGGCTGGGAGGTTTGCCTTGGTCTCGCTTTCGCGCAAAGAGCCGTTGATTTGAGGCAGGAGGTTGCTCAACTCCTTAAGACGCAAAGCCTTGGCCTGGATTGTAGATTCGCCACTAAGGACGATTCCAAGGTTGTACTTGAGGCCCCGGTTGATCGCGTCATCGACGCTGATTTCCAAAACACCCGGCTTCAACTTATCTGCGGGAACACTGCCGGAAAATGGACTCTGGTTTCCCGCCGATAACAACTGGTCCAGAGACTGCGGTACATCCAGCGAAGAAGTGCCGCCACTCAACTGCTGCGCACTGGCGGAAACCGCCAATAAAGGGAAAAGCAGCCAGCCGTAAATTTGTCTTACCTGCATCATTGAATCTCCAACCGACTTCGATTACTATAACTAAGAAATCATACGCTTGATTTAATTGTCAATTGTAACGCAGTGAAAAGCGGAAATATATGTCGAAACCAGTCAAAACCAAATGCGCTTTTGGGCGCTCGGCCTGCCAGGACCGAAGCGAACGAACACGTCAGCGCTTGATCGAAGTAGCGGTAGAGGTCTTTTCTGACCATGGTTACGAAGCCGCCAGCACTCGGACGATCGTGGAGCGAGCCCAAGCGAATCTCGTGTCGATTCCCTACTATTTTGGCAGCAAACTTGGACTTTATCATGCGGCAGCCGAGTACATTGGTTCGAATATTGCGGCGCGTTTTCAGCCAGCGCTTGAACGCGCCAATGCGGGACTGTTGCGCCCCGGGCTCACGCACGATGAGATTCTTAGTCTGTTTACTGAATTCATCGTCGATTTTGCACATATTATGCTGGGGACAGACACGCCGGGATCGTGGGGACAGTTCATCTATCGCGAGCAGTTTGACCCCACAGAAGCTTTCGAAATTATCCACGCAAAATTTTCTCCTCTTTTTGAGGTAGGTTGCGAGTACGTTGCCCGACTAACGAAGCGGACTACCGACGCCCCGGAGACCCGCATGCAATTATTGACTATCCTTTCTATGGTGAAGTTTACCAGGACTGATCGCGCAACGGTCCTGCGGCATATGGGATGGAAATCATTTGGCGATACGGAAATAAAGGTTGTAACAGACATGTTGCAATACAGTATGCATGCTCTGTTTGCCCATTCAGGCTGATATATCGGTGTTTTAATCCCGAATTCGTCAGTCGAATTACGCAAACAGTCCTAATAGGTTCCGAATCGGTTACGATAGTGACGGAGGATGTCTCTAAATGGCAGTTCCGGTTTCTCAAATGTGGGCGGTGAGTAGCTATGTGCTCAAGAACCGGCTCCAAGGTCGCAAACACTACCCGTTGGTGGTGATGCTGGAAGTTCTTTTCCGCTGTAATTTGGCCTGCGCCGGTTGCGGTAAAGTTCAGTATCCTGCTCATGTGCTCAAGAGCCAGATGACTCCTGAAGAGTGTTTTCATGCAGTGGAGGAAGCTGGCGCGCCGATTGTGAATATTCCAGGAGGCGAACCGCTGCTGCATCCTCAGATCGGTGAGATTGTCGAGGGGTTGATTGCCCGCGGCAAGTACGTCTACCTGTGCACCAATGCACTGCTGCTGAAAGAGAAGATGCACTTGTTCAAACCGAGCAAGTACTTCTCGTTTACCGTGCATTTGGATGGCGAACGCGATCACCACGATTTCTCCGTCTGCCGCGAAGGCACCTACGATATTGCGGTCGAAGCGATGAAAGAAGCTATCGCCAAGGGATTCCGCGTAACGACGAATACTACTTTGTTTGATGGCGCTGATCCGGCCAGTGTACGCCGATTCTTTGATGAAATGATGACTTTGGGTGTGGAGGGCATGATGCTCTCCCCGGGCTATAGCTACGACAAGGCTCCGGACCAGTCACACTTTCTTGGCAAAGACCGTACCCGCGATTTGTTCAGGCAGATCCTCAGCAATCGCAAGAGAAGCTGGAAATTCAACGCCACCCCACTCTTTTTCGAATATCTCATGGGACGGCGACATTATGAATGCACTCCTTGGGGCATTCCGACCTATACGATGTTTGGTTGGCAGAAACCTTGCTACCTATTACAAGACGGGTATGCTGACACCTTCAAAGAACTGATCGAGGACACCAACTGGGACGGCTACGGCGAAAAGAGCGGTAACCCTCGCTGCGCTAATTGCATGGTGCACTCCGGTTTTGAACCGTCCGCAGTAAACCATACGTTTGGCTCAGTGGGCGGAATGTTTGCCACGGTCAAAGGAATGCTTTCGACCTATAAAGATCCGGAAGCGCTGGCTGCGCTCCAAACCCAGCCCCCGTCGAAACAACAAGTGCCATTGGTGCAGATAGCCTCCCCGGTCGATTCCGCCGCTCCGCAGGAGACGCGATGAGCACGCAGGAGATGGAAACAGTGACACGCGAAACACTACAAGGATGGGTTCCACCACTAGCCGCCGAAAGCGAACTTCGCGCAGCACTGGAACACGCGTTCGACTACCGCGGCGACATAACGATAACGCTCAAGGGCGGGGAAATCGTCGTCGGTTATGTCTTTGACCGGCGCCTAGGTAAGTCTCTAGAGGATTCCTACGTACGAGTGTTACTGCAGGAAAGTAATGAAAAATGCGATATCACTTATGCGAACATAGCCGCTTTGGCCTTTACTGGTCGCGACACGGCTGCGGGGAAAAGCTGGGAAGCTTGGGTAAAAAAGTACCAAGAAAAGAAAGCTGCAGGAGAATCCAATATCGGCCTGCTTCCGGACGACCACGAATAGTGTCACTTGCTAAGCAATACTCCGTTCGGCCGCTTAGCTCAGCTGTTCTTAGCAAATTAGAACTGGCTCTTCCTAACTTTTGGTGAAGGGCGTACGTTCCCAAGCGTCAGTTCTTGCACTTGGTATTTCTATGCTGCGGGAAGGACTCGCAGTCGCAACAAATCGAACTTCGCTCTGCCATAC
>Ga0224528_1000060_pt1 | contig 87929 bp, 63 predicted proteins | sample CBST25metaG_2_FD_179888 | JGI IMG/M metagenome (GOLD analysis project Ga0224528, IMG submission 179888) | Peat soil microbial communities from Stordalen Mire, Sweden - C.B.S.T25 | ecosystem: Environmental > Terrestrial > Soil > Wetlands > Peat | place: Sweden: Norrbotten County, Stordalen Mire...
GGTTTCTTGCCAAAGACTCGGTTCAAACCCGCTGGTCAACGATCAAAATGCCGGGCCAGAGGAGAAAATCCCCTTTTCCACCTGCCGGTTGGGGGATTTTGCAAGAGGCTCTGTTTAATAGCGTATTCCTGTTTCAGGCCACTCCGGACTCGGTTTTCCCCTTCCGGGACAGCCTTCCCGCACCGGGCAAAAACCCTCCACCACGCCCCATTCCCGTACAATTCCGCTATGCAAGGCTCAGGTATTTCCCCCTTCTTTCGTCCCGGCGGCAGGACCGCTGCTCAGCTTCGCCCGCTCGTCCTCACCCCCAATTTTGTCCAGACCGCCGAAGGCTCGGTGCTGGTTTCCTGCGGAAATACGCGGGTGCTGACCTGCGCTACGGTCGAGCAGGGGGTACCGGGCTGGCTGCGCAACTCCGGCCGCGGCTGGGTTACGGCCGAGTACTCCATGCTGCCCCGCTCCACGGTGACCCGCACCCCCCGCGAGAGCGAAAAGGGCAAGATCGGTGGGCGCACACACGAGATTCAGCGCCTGATCGGCCGGAGCCTGCGCTCGGTCGTGGACATGCATGCCCTGGGTGAACGGACGGTGATTCTGGACTGCGACGTGATCCAGGCCGATGGCGGTACGCGCACCGCGGCCATCACCGGTGCGGCGGTCGCTCTGGCGCTGGCCCTGAACGCGCTGGTCCAGGCCGGAACGCTGAAGAAGTCTCCGCTCAAGCAGTTGGTTGCCGCGACCTCGGTGGGTATCGTGGGTGGAAGCTCGCTGCTCGACCTCTGCTATGAGGAAGACTCGCAGGCCGAGGTGGACATGAACGTGGTGATGACCGCCGACGGGGGCCTCATCGAGACCCAGGCCACGGCCGAGAAGGGCAGCTACTCCCGCGCCCAGCTGAACGGCCTCCTCGATCTGGCCGAAGCGGGACTGAAAGAGATATTCCTCGCACAGCGGGCGATTCTGGGCCAGTAGTCTAGGTCAGTGCGAGATTGAGGTTGTCGATGGCTTCGTCGATCTCCTGCGTGCTTTTGAAGCCCACCGTGACGCAGTCGACCCCGGCGTTCTTGAAGGCAAAGCGCATGGCGGTCTGGCGGTCTTCGTGGCGCGTGAAGGCTCCGTTGCCGCAGAGCTTCATGCTGATCACGCCCATCCCTTCCTTCTGCACCTGCTTCACGTGGGCGACCACTTCGTCCACGTTGCCCGGATTGTCATTGTCTTGGTAGCTGGGTCCGTCCATCGCCGTGCCCTTGTGGTTCATGCGGATCATCGCCACTTCGAGCCACGGGTTGCCCGGCACCTGGCGCAACGCGGGAAGGCCGTGGACCGAGGCGCCGCGGGTACGGATCACTTTCTTCGCCTGCGCTTCAAGGATGCCGTCCTGCCAACGGCGGGTACGGTCGGCCCATCCCGCCGTGTGCTGGAAGTGCAGCAGCAGGATGTCGAAGTACTCGGTCTGGGAGGCGCGGCGCATCTCGTCGAAGCGCTTCTGTGGATCGACGCCCTCGTCGGTCGTCACCTTGCTCATGAGCCGATAGCGATCGCGCGGGATGCCTTTGAGCGCTTCGCCGAGCATGGCGGGGGTGACGTAGGCCTCCGCGGTCTCAAAGAAGCGAATCCCGCGGTCGTAGGCGTAGTGAATCAGGCGGGTGAACTCCTGCTGGCCCAGCGCGGCCTGCACGTAGCCGTTGTTGCTGCCGGTGCCGAAGGCCAGGCGTGTGACTTGCATACCTGATTTTCCCAGGGGGACGACATCGGTGGCGCGTGGCGCGGCCTGCAAGGGGAGCGTGCCGATGCTGCTGACCGTTCCAGCGACGATCGAAGTCTTGAGAAATTCACGGCGGGAAAACTTGCTCATGCGAACCTCCTCGGCTGGACCCGAGAACGGTCGGGAACGGCCTTTCTCGGAGATTTTATCACGGGTCTGAAAGCGGGAGAGAATTTCCCGGCCGATGTTGGCTTCGTCTGGATTCAAAGCCTCAGTTCCTCTGGGTCGTTCTCTGCGGGGAATATTCTGAATTGTCACTTTTCATGCGTGGTTTTCCAGAAAAGCGCAAGATCGTCCCGGATGATGGCCGATTCTTGCGCGCAAAAGAAGGCTCAATCGAAAGGGCTTTTATCCTGGAGCTGATTGGTGCGAGTGCCGCGATGCAGAGCCGCCTTCTTATCTTTTGTTTCTGTTGGTCTGTGTGCAGTCCGGTCCGGGTACACTCATCGGGATGAGAGAGAGAACGACAGGACGATGATTCTTGGATGGCCCGGGTACAAAGTTTACCGGGCCATGATCGATGATGAGGCCAAGCGTGTGAAGCTTTGGACGCGGCGCAGACGAGGAAATAGGCAAGTAGCGTGCTTCGGGTGCGGGAAACTGTTGAACGTCATTGCCGAGACCTACGAGCGTGAAGTGCGCAGTCTGCCTGGATCATCTGGATGGCATCCTGCACTACCGCCGGATCAAGTTGCCAATGGGCGTCGAGGAGGCGGTCAGCGACAACATCAAAGCCCTGATTCGTCGTGCACACGGCTACCGCAGCCTCTAGTACTTGCTTCTGAAAGCACAGCGATTGGCCGCGACGAGAACCGAATTTGTCGCTGTTTAAAAAGCCGCTGCAACGAACTCTCGGTAGCAACCCCTCAGGCAGTGTGGTCTTTACTTGTGCGGCTCCAACGGAGCGGAACCGTTGCTGAGGGCTGCCTTGCCGCTCTCAAGCAACTCGGCAGATCGCCTGGAATTCAGCAGGTGACGCCGGCCGTCGTCGCTGGTGTCTGCCCCATCGCGTATGAGTGCAATCATCTCAGTCGGCGTCAGTTCCGGCTTGATCGCCAGAAGCTTCGCCGCGAGATTCGTGACTTGCGGCGCAGCCATCGAGGTACCGGTCATCTTGACCCTGGCGCCTCCGGGTACGGCACTTTCAACGGCCTGGCCGTCCGCATGGACAAGCACGTTGTCTCCATAGCTGGTGAAATTGGTCTCATCGCCGGACTGATCGACGGCTCCGGCAACAATCAAGTTGGGCAGGCGAAACGAAGATGGAATGACTTCTTCGAATGCGTTGTCGGCGTTGTTGTTTCCGGCGATGGTGACAAAGAGAATCTCCGGCGCGCTATTGAGCGCTGCGTATAAGCCGTCACGTTCGATGTCGAAGTAATGCCTTGCAAGCTGCTTACGTTCTGCGCTGTCCTTCCCGATCCCGTTATCGGCCAGGTCTTTCTCATAGCTTGAGGGAGTATTCCACCAACTCAGGTTCACAACACGAATGTGGTGGTCGCGGAACCACTGGACGGATGCCGCATAAGAAGCGACCATGTCCTTGAGCAGTTGATCGGTTGGCGGCTTGTGCGGGTTATCGGTGTCATAGGTCATGCGGACATAAGCCAGACGAATGGCCGGATTGCCGCGCGCCGCAATTCCAGCAACGTGGGTCCCGTGCGCGTAGCTATCCACCACGTTGATCTCGTCGTACAGGTTGCGCATCTGCTGCGGCGTCATGGCGGCGGTTTTCTGTTTAAAGGCGACGGAGGCGGGCGTGTCGATGCCGCTCTGCATATCGCCGACAGTTTGCATGGTAGTCACCAACTCGGGATAGTCCTTCGATTCTTGCGCAGACAGGGGAATGAGCTCGCCATGGGTGCGGCGGGAGAAGACGTCGAAGGCAATGCCGTGAAGATCGCTCGGCTCAGCTGCGGCATCGACGAAAAGCTGCCCAGGAAATAGCGTTGTGTCAAAGCCGGAATCCCAGATGCCGACGTTCACCGAAGTCAGTTTGCCTGCTGGCGGTAAGACTGCCTCTCGTGCCGGCCAAATGGCCGGTTTGGCAACGTCGTGCATTTTGACGTAGGCGGTGTCTACGTCGAGCGTCTGTTGTTTGCAGGCAACGGCATAGTCGATCAGCACCCGCATTTGAAGCAGAGTTTCCGCCCCGGACAGAGTCAATGCGTGCTCCTTGGTGATTGTCGGGCCCAACTCCGAATCCGCCACTCCGGCGAAGAAGGGCTTGCTCATCAACCCGTCGAAGCTTTTCTCACGTTTCATGAAGTCACCGGCGATGGGCCACGTCAAAGCCAGTACAGACTTTTCATAGGCTGGCTGATAGCCCGCGGGACAGGCGCCTGTCGCCGCATCGGGATTGGCCATGCGCGCATGAACGAAAGCCTCTTCAGTGAGAGCGCTGGTCAGCTTGGCGACCGGTTTGTCTTCAAGCGCGCGAATCTGCTGAATCGTATCAAGTGCCGCCGTGTTGTCGCCGGAGAGAAGCTCGAGCTCGAGTCGTGCATGAAGCAGTTTGCGATGTGCCGCATGGTCCTGGATATCGTAATCGCGCAATGTGTTGTCAATATCGGCGCGGATCGGGCGTGTGAACGCGGAAAACTCATTCGTCGGCATATTGAGCAGATGCTGTACATCACCAACGACCGGATAGCTGAAGCGGGGAAGGTCGGCCTCCGTGGTCACAACTTTCTTCGGCGCTGTTTGCGCAGAAATGAGAGCAGTGGAGGCTAGGACGAGCAGAATAGCGAAGCGCCAGACCATGATGGTATTGGCTCCATAAGCTTGAGGTTGATCGAATTTCGTGTTCATTGATTGCCTCTCAATTTCCGAATGGGTTGAGCAAAGCCTGAGCGAACGTGGGCGCAGGCTTCTCATCGTATGCCGTAACGTTCATGCGAGATTGAAACCAGGGATACGCGGGACTCGGTCCCAATTCCTGGTAGTGCTTGTTGAAATAGGCTTCCACATCTTCCCCGGCGGGAACCGGGTTGAGCGCATTGGCAAGCACGTTTTTGAAGATAGGCATCATCGTATCGACAATGGCAGGGTCGACTTCCCGCCAGTATGCCAGCGAGATGCAATCTGCTCCATACTCGACCTGGTAAGGTCCTCGGTCTGCGGCGACGCTCCGGCAGGCCTGCCACCAATGACCTAACTCGTGTATAAAAATCCATCCATGAGCGCCCTGTTCAAATGTGCGATGAACGTCGGCCTCCTTTGCTCCGGGACCAGAGAGACGAAAGAAGAACGCCCGCTCTTCCGGATTCAGCAAGGTCCAATCGGAGGTACGGATGATATTGGTTTTCTCGTCATATTGCCCGAAAGATGGAACGTCTTCGACCAGAATGGTTGGAACGGGAATGGGGCAACTGTATCCATCCGCGTGAATGCGCGCGACGAACGCATCGCGCGCGGCCGTGGCTTTGGTCAGGGTCGCAGCCTGCTCGGCGCTGGGACTATCCGCAGATTTGGTTTGAGCGGAGAGCTGGATTGACACCGCACCAAGTGCCCCCTCGCTGAGAAGAGCAAGTAATAACGAAGCGTGAAACGAGCGAACGCCGGCCAGGATTGTAGAACGAATTCGAGATAATTCCGGCGCTGCGGTGTTGGCCTTCAAGAAAAACATTGCTATGCCCTTTCTGCGATCCACTTGCAGGCTCAAGAGTGTGTGCAACATCGATCCAATTGCCGGCCGCCTGGAGATCGGCATATGCGCCTCTCCAGGCGGCTCTTCGACGATCAGGGTTGAAGGGTGAGCGTCACATCATGGCTGATGGACCCGCTTGTTGCTGTCACTGTAAAGGTGACGGGATTCTTGGCGCAGCCTGCCAAGGTGAACATCGCAAGCGCGAGCACGACCATCATCGCCGCGATCCGGCTGCGATATGTCTTCAGCCGTTTGCGGAAAGATAGTAAAAACGCCATGCAGCAGGCCAGCACAGGAATCGCGGACTGCGAGCCGCGCCGAAGCTCCGCCGTCGGTGATTGGCTCAGGGTGAGCTTCGTGGTCACTGTCGCGCCTTTGGGGGTTACGGTGGATGGAGTGAAGACCGGAGTTCCATAAGAAGCATCGAGACCAGTGACAGTGAAGGTGATGGGCTCGTTGAATCCGATGCTCGCAGTGAGCGGCGCAATGTTGAGCGTCCACGTTGCGTTGGGGTTTGATTGCGTCGGAGCTGTCGTTGAGAGGACGAAGTCGGAAGGGTTCGTGCCTCCGGCCAGTGCAACAGTCACGGCTCCGGTACTCAGTTGGACATTGAGAGTGGCGGTGAACTCATTGCCGGTTGTGCCGGGAGAAAACGTGACAGCGATCTGGCATGTGTCGTTCTTGTTCAATGTGGCTGGGCAGTTGTTGTCTGTAGCGAAGGCTGTGGGATTGGTGCCGGAGAGGGTGGCGCTCGTGAAGCCGAGCGGTTGTTCGCCGGTATTTTTCAGACTGACGGTTTGCGCCGAGCTCGTTTTCCCGGCTGCCGTTGCCGGGAACTGGATAGTTGTTGGAGCGACAACAGGCGCGGCAGCCGTAATTTCGTTCGCCGTCATGTTTCCCGTCACTGCATAGAGGGTGGTCGTGCCGGGAGGCGAATAGGGAATGGTCAGCGTGGCAGATGCGGTTGTATCGGGGGCAATATTTCCCTTGAAATCGACGGGGAAAAGGCAGCTTGTGCCGGCGGCCACTGTGACGAGGCCGGTGTAGTCATATCCGCAATATCCGGTGCCACCGCCGTAAGGCAACGAGAATGCGCTCGAAGGATCGTTGAGCGTCGGGGCTGTGTACTGGAATGTGATCGGAAATGTCGACGAGTTAGTCAGGGTGAACGCCATCTCGGTTAGCTGTCCCTGAGGGGCATTCTGGAAGTTCAGTAGACTGGGCGTAAGCGTGATCTGCGGCGAAGAGATGTACGTTGTCCCCGTGAGCGTGACGGTAGGGTTGGAAGACTTGTCCTCGATCTCAAAGGTGCTGGTTTGCGGGCCAGTAGCTGTGGGCGCAAATTGCAGCGTGAAGGTGCAGGAGGTGTTTGCGGCCACGTTCGGCGTGCATGTGCTGCCGACTGCGCTGAATGCCGAGTTGGTATTGGAGTAGTTATAGATGGTTGCAGCGGCGGGCCCATTGTTATGGAAGGTCACTGTTTGCGTTGCGGTCTGCCCTACAATCACCGTGCCGAAATCGGCCGAGGTTGGGCTGAGTGTTTCCGACTGCGAAGGGCCTGTCGCGGTTCCGCTCAGCGCGATGGTGAGCGGGCTGGATGGATTGTCGAGATCGCCCGATGTATAGGTCGATGTCAGCGTTCCTGCGGACTGCGGAGTGAAGGTAAACGTAACGGTACAGCTAGCCAGCGGAGAGAGAATGCCGTTGCAGTTGTCGCTCTGGGTGAAGTCGGTGCTATCAGTCAGGGTGGGCTGTACCAGGTAGACGCTCTTGGTAGTTCCGTTGTAGAGGGTCGCGGTCATGGCTGCGCTCGTCGAACCGACGCTGGTCGAGGGAAAAGCGAGTGTTGCGGGTGTCAGCGTCAACGAGTCATTCGGCTGAATGGCGGCGATGAATCCGTCCGATTCTCCGCCTGACCCGCAACTGCCGCAGGCCGCCTGGTAGGCATTCACGACCGGAAGGTTGGTCGCCGTGGTCTGACCGGCGATCAGGATCTGGCCGGTGCTGGCGATCAAGACGCGGTTTGAACTGGTATAGCCTGTGCTTGTGCCCAGGTAAGACGAGATCAGCAGCGAGCTTGCACCGGACTGGGTGGTGTCGATCAGGCCAAAGATGGCATCCGTGCCGGTTGACGGCGGGGGTGTGGTCTGCAGATTGTTCTTGAGCGTCAGGCCCGGTCCGTAGGTGCCGGTGAAGGCCAGTTGCCCTCCCGATGAGGCTGCAATCTCGATGCCTTGCACAAAGGTGGAGTAAAGCAGCGTCTTGCCATCCGGGCTGAGCTTGCCCGCGTAGCCGCCGTTGTTGATGCTGGCCAAGGTGGTGAAGGCGCCGTTCACGATAGGGAAATCAGTCTGGCTGGTCGTGCCGGAGACGTAGATGTTGTCGGCGGAATCGATCACGATGTCGCGGGGAGTGACCGCGCCGCCCGCGGTCGATCCTCCCAGGTAGGTTGCGTAGGGGGCCGAGGTGCCGCTGGGGTTGATCTCCATCAGGAAGCTTGCGCTGCAGGGAGTCGATTTGCATTGCGGCTGCAGCGCACCGGCAGTCGTGGTTGGAAACGCCGCGTCCGAGGTTTGGCCGTAGAGCCAGACATCGCCCTTGGAGTCGAGCGCCAGGGAAGAGAGCTGGGCATAATTGAGTGCGCCGACGCTATCTCCCACCTGGGTTGCGTAGACAATCGAGTCCGTTCCACTCTTGGTCGTGTCGAGCTTGGCGAGAAAGTCATTCCCGGCGGTGAACAACGGGTTTTTCTGCCAGATAAAACCACCGCCCGATGAACTGGAGTCCTCGCTTGATGGAATGGAGTACCCGCCCGTTGAGTCGACCGTAGCAACCCCGATCAGGTAAACGATGCCGCTGTTGGCGGTGACCATGATGGGCGCCGTCCCGTTGCCGGTCTGCGCAATGGAGTCAATCGCCGGCTGACCGTAGCCGATGAACGTAGAGTAGAGCAGCGTCGAGCCGTCCGCGGACAGCTTGGACAGCGTTCCTGCGGGATCGCTCGCGACGCCGGGCGCGCCGCCGGGATAACCGTTGACGACAGGAAAGTCCTCGCTGTGGCTGAAGCCTGCGACATAGACACTGCCGTCCGTGTCGAGAGCCAGGTTGATGCCTTCATCGTCGTCGCTGCCGCCCAGGTAGGTGGCGAACAGCAGTGTCTGCCCGGTGCTGTCGAGCTTGGCCACGTACATATCGGGTTTGACATCGCCATTCCCTGGGTTCGTGGGGCCGCACGTGCCATTGCAGATATTGGCAGGCGCACCGCTCGTCTTCAGATCCGTTGAGTCCCCTGTGATCAGCAGAAAGATGCTGCCATCGCTGCCCAGCTTCAGGTCGACAATCGAGTCCGCCCCATCGCCACCGAAGCACGTCCCGTACAGGATCACCGGATCGATCACCAGCGGTCGCGCGTGATCGTAGTTGCCCAGCGTGAACTGCGCCTCGCCGTCTGCACGCAGACGATAGCTCGCCGACACATTCCGGCGCGTGCCGTCTTCAGCCAGCTGGTAGGCCACTGGCCGCTGGAGCCGGAGGTCGGCGCCGAAGCCTTCAGGCCGTTCGAGGACAAGCTCGCCGGTTTCTCGGTCGAGGCGGGGCGTGGCTCCGCGGAATTGCATCTTGATCTGGCCGGGGTCGCCTCCGGAAGCTATTACGTAGTCATGCTCCAACTGGTCGCCGTTGCCATAGTAGACAAGGTCGATTCCAGGGTAGACTTCCGGCACTTGGACGCGGGCAAACTGCCTCACCCCGGCCCGCCACCTTGCGGGATCGTTACCTAACATGTAATTACTGTGGCCTGCGAGCACTCCCTGGCCGGCAGGCCTGGCTTCAACGCTCGCACCGTCCAGAAGGATGGAGACGGCCGGCTTTCCTCGCTCTCCGAACTGCGCGCTTCCACCGCGGTCGATGCGGAGTTCTCGTCCCGGAGCGCGGCTGGACATACTTCCGTCCGGGCTCGGTTCGAAGTGCAGGGGCTGGCGCAACAGCGTCTCTCGTATCGCGTCACGGGAAAGGGAGATCGAAGCCGCGGTCTCTTGCGAGGCATTCTGCCGCAGGACGGTAGGCGAAGTGGTTCTGCGACCGGCCGGCAGTGATTGCGCCAGCGACGTTCCGCACGGAACAAGGATCGAAACCAGGAGCAGGATCGCTGCGCCAACCAAAGGCAACAGCCCCAGCGGAAGTGAAGGGAGAGAACGTGAGGGCTGGCGAAATATGCGGCGCAATATCCATTGCGAGATTTGGGGAAGTGACGATGGCATCAGAATTTCTCCTTGAGTTCGTGAAACGACCGTTGGCAGATCTGCAATTGACCTGCCTGGATGACCTGCACGTGCAGGCCGGATTGCTGAAGCGCGTGGTGGATCCGGTTGATGCCGGCGGAAACATCCTCGTCCGCTGGTGCGACCATGGTGACCCAGGGACTACCGCAGGCGGGACAGGCGGCGGGAGCGTTCGCGGCGTCCGAATTGCCATTCTGAACATGGAGCTTCGAGCCCAGAACCGTGATGCTCACTTCGCGGTGCCGGAATTCAATCGAGAGCCGCCTTATTCTTTTCATGGGTGCCTTGGTGCCTTGGCAAGGTGCGATCAAACGGCGTTGTTGTTGCCGGCGTCGAGGCCGGGATGCAGCATTGCTATACTTGGCTGACCTGGGTTCCGTAAGGATTCCTGGGACTACTCCGCCTCGTGACAATCAGTTCTCCCACGGCGGTCGAAACGGCGTCCTCAAGCCGTGCTCAATCGCCTCTCAATTCAGGATCAATTTCCCCATGTCCTTTATTGCGAATGGCTTAATCAGGTTCGAGGAATACGAAATTGATCGCGCCCGGTGGCAGTTGAGCTGGCGAGAAGAACCCCTGTCGCTCAATCGGAAGACCTTCGACTTACTTCTTTACCTCGTGGAGCATGCCGACCGTGTAGTGGGGAAGGACGAGCTGCTGCGTACGCTCTGGCCGGAGTCGTTTGTCGAAGAGAGCAACCTGACGCAGCACATCTTCCTGCTGCGCAAGGCGCTCTCCCACCACGGGTCGGGGACCAGGATCATCGAGACGGTTCCGGGACGCGGCTACCGTTTTGCCGCTGCCGTCACCACCGTGGAAACCGAGTCCCCGCCGGCCGCAGACCGGATGGTCATCAAAGCCAGCGAGTCCTTCACCCGGATCACCCTTGAAGAAGAAGAGGAAGACACACCGGAGCCGTTTTCTCAAGAACTCAACGGCGCCCAACCCCTGCTGCCCGCTCCGTCCGGAAGACGTCGTCTCTATTGGACCGCCGGTGGAACTGTCGCCGCAGTGGCGCTTTGCCTGGCAAGCTGGTTCGGCTGGCAACGCTGGCTCGATCACACCGGTGGGGCGCCAGTGCAGGTGGTGCTAACGCCCATGGAAGGGACGACAGGGGATGCCGTTCTCGATAAAGCACTGACCCAGGCCCTTCGTATGGATCTTGGACAGAGCCCTTATGTTACGGTCGTGCCCGGCAGCACTGTGATGGCCTCGCTAACCCAGATGATGCGCAAGCCCGACGACTCAATTACCCCGGCAATGGCGCGCGAGATATGCGAGCGCACCAACAGCCAAGGCGTGCTGTCCGGCAACATTGCGAAGATCGGCCAGCGCTTCCTGATTACCGAAGAGGCCAGCAATTGCTTGGATGGGGCCGTCCTCGCCGAGGCCAAAAAAGAAGCTGCAAAAGCTGAAGACCTCCCTCGCAGCATTGACGAGCTCGCTGAGAGCTTGCGCGAAAAGCTGGGTGAATCCCGGCGCAGCGTCGCTCGATTCGATACCCCGCTTTTCCCAGCAAATACCGCATCGCTCGAGGCGCTCAAAGATTACAGCCAAGCCGATATCCTGTTAGCGCAAGGAAAGCCGGTGGATGCGATCGGGCTGCTTAAAAAAGCCCTCGCAGCCGACCCCAACTTCGCTGCCGCTTATCTCGATCTTGCCTCTGCGAGTATGAGCGCCGAAGACTATTCCGCTGAACGCGAAGCGATCCTCAAGGCCTACACTCTGCGTGACTCCGCCAATGAAGCTACCCGCCTGGCTATCGTGGCTCTCTATCATTCCGACATTACGCAGGATCTCTACGAGGCGGAACGGAATGACCGGAACTGGACCGAAGTTTATCCGCGTTCGGCGCAGGCCTGGAACGGCCTTTCCCTTGTCCAGCGAGACCTCGGTCACCATGCCGACGCCCTGATATCGGCCGAGCGTGCTTTGACCTTGAGACCCAATGCCGTGGGCCCTTATTTAAATGTGTCTTACGAACAAAGATTCACAGGAGACGTGAAGGCTTCCATCGCCACATGCGAGCGCGCTCTCGCCAAGGGCTTCGACGGCGATTATCTGCAAAACGCCCTCTTTCAAGCTGCCTACCTCCTCCACGACTCTGCAGTGATCCAGCAGTCGAGAGACTGGGAAGCCGCCCATCCCAACGCCACCTTCATTCGCATAGCCGAGGTGCAGATCGCCATCGCGGAAGGAAGATTCTCCGACGCACGCCGGCTCATCCTGCAGGTTGATCGTCTTTTTCGCCAACAGGGCCTCGACGCAACTGCCGATCTGTTGATTCGTGCTGAGAGCGCTAACCTGGTCGAAGCGGGAGACACCGCGGAAGGCAGACGCCTTTTCCACACCGCCAGCATCGACCCGACTAACGAATTCAGCGTGGTTGGACTGGCCTGGACTGGAGACTTTGCAACTGCTGAAGCCGATCTGCACGCGATGCAGATCAAGTACCCCCAGAGCACCCTCTGGAACGATTATCGGGCTCCCGAAATTTACGCTATGGCTGCCATGGCGCAGCATAAACCTGCAGATGCAATTACCGCTCTCGAGCGATCACGCTCTCTTGAAGGTCGCGATCCTCTACTGCCAATGATCCGTGCCAATGCCTCCCTGGCCGCGGGTGATTCCAATTCCGCAGAGAAAGAATATCGCCAAATTCTGGCACAGCCATTGAAAAATCCAGGTGCGGCAGAGATCCCGCTGTCATGGCTCGGTCTAGCGCGCGCTCTTGCCGCGGAAGGTAACCGCGCAGGCGCCATCGACGCATATCAGCACTTCCTGACTTTATGGGCGCATGCCGATTCCGATGCGATGTACCTCAAGCAAGGCAAGCAGGAGCTTGCCGCCCTGCAAAAGGGGGCTCCAGCGAAATAGACGCTACAAGGCCAAAGGGGCATACCCACCACTGCGTTGCGCTACGTTTTGGGGTCGGTCGCGCCAAGTAAATACCCAGATTACGGTGTTCCGGTTCATCGGGCACTCTTACGTGCGTATCGACGGCTCGCAGAAATGCTTCCGGAGGCTCATCATGCCATTGGCCTTGGGCGCGGACTTTGCCGCGATGCGGGGTCAACGCCTATTCGCATACACTGAATGGTTCCGTGGCTTTAAGGGCTTGCCGAGACCCAGCCGCGGTGGAGATGAAGTTGGGGATGAGAATGCGAGTTTTCGGGCCGCTGGCCCTTGCGCTTTTTGGGGCGGTTGCAGGCACGGCGGGGGCGCAGGCGGGCTACGATGCCGAGGCGGTACGGCTGAACAATCGCGGTGTGGCGCTGATGGGCCAGCAGTTCAACGAGCGGGCCACGGGTGAGTTTGCGAAGGCGCTCCAGAAGGACCCCAAGCTGGCGCAGGCGGCCATCAACGAAGGCATTGCAATGCTGTCTCTGCAGAAGCTGGACGAGGCCAAGAAGTATCTGCAGCAGGCGGCGGCAATGGATCCCGACAACCCGCAGGTGTGGTACAACCTGGGGCTCACGGAGCACGCGGGCAATGAACCGGAGGCGGCTCTGGCGAGTTTTCAGCAGGCGGTGAAGCTGGATCCGAGGGATGCGGATTCTTATTACTTCCAGGGCGATTGCTACTTTGAGATGAAGCAGTTCGACAAGGCCATTGCCATCTTGAAGCAGGCGCTGGAGATCGACCCGCACCACGCTTCGGCGGTGTTTGTGTCGGCGCAGGCTTTGCAGCGCTCGGGACATAAAGAGGATGCGATGCCGCTGTTTCATCGGTTCAAGGAACTGACGGGGAACAAAGTGGGGTCGCCAATTGGGCTGGCGTATGGCGAGCAAGGACACTACTCGACGGTGATGCCGGTGGAGGAGCCGGAGGCGGGGAAGAAGACGATGATTCCGGTGCGGCTGGAGGCGCGACCGCTGGTGGCGGCTGCCCAGGCACCCAAAGGAGTAAAGGGGAAAGGCGAGGAGTGGGCGACCACGGGCGGCGCCTGCATGATGGACGCGACCGGGACGGGGGGCATGGACCTGGTGCTGCTGCAGACGGGCGTGCAGGCGATTCGCGTGCTCCATGCAAAGGGCGACGGGAGCTTTGAGGAGTGGGACGCGGCGGCGGCGGGGCTGAAGGCCTCAGGACACGCGGTGGCCTGCGCCGTGGGCGACTACGACGGCGACTTGCAGAACGATCTGGCCGTGGCCATGGAAGACCGTGTGATCCTCTTTCGCAATTTGGGGCACGGAAAGTTTGAGGATGCGACGGCGGAGGCGGGGATTACACCGCGCAACCGGCCTACGGGAATCACGTTTGTGGACTTCGACCACGACGGTGATCTGGATTTGTATTTGACTGGCGAAGGATTGAAGGCTGGAGACGCGCCCAACGTCCTGTGGCGCAACAACGGGAACAAGACCTTCACGGAATCTACGGACGCGCCGGGATTGGGCGGGAGAGGGAAGACGGCTGCGGCGATTCTGACCGACTTCAACAACGACCGCGCGGTGGACATTGCGGTGACCGGCGATGGACAGGCGCCGATGCTTTTTGTGAACCCGAGGGAAGGGAAGTATCCGACGCAGCCGCTCTATGAAGGAGCGAAGCTGCCGGCCACGGTGGGCATTGCTGTCCTGGACTACAACAAGGATGGTTGGATGGACATTGCCGTGACCCATGCGGGTGCGCCGGGGCTGACGCTGTGGCGCAACGTGGACGGGTCGAACCATATTGGGCGGCGCTTTGAGCGGGTGGAGTTGCCGCTGAAGGATGCGCTGCGTGGATGGGGGCTGACGCCGGTCGACATCGACAACGACGGGTGGATCGATCTGGCGGCGATTGTGGAGACCAAGGCGGGCGAGCGGGTGCGCGTGCTGCGCAATCGCGGAGACGGCGGCTTTGAGGATGTGAGCCACACGCTGGGCCTGGACAATCTGGATGTGCGCGGGGCGCGCGGGCTGATTGCCGCGGATGTGGATGGAGACGGCGCGGCGGACCTGATTGTGACGCGGCTGAATGCGCCGCCGGTGCTGCTGCGCAATGTGGGCGGAAACAAGAACCACTCGGTGCGCTTCGACCTGCTTGGGTACGCGGACAACAAGACGGCAATCGGGACCAAGGTGGAGATTTTCTCGAACGGGTACTGGCAGAAGTGGGAGCTAGCCGGCGCTTCGGGCTACCAGACGCAGGGTTCGCCGCAACTGCTGGTGGGACTGGGTGATTCCGATGGAGTGGACCTGCTGCGGATGCTTTGGCCGACGGGCGTGTTGCAGGACGAGATCGACCTGCCGCACCAGGCCGTGATTCCGATGAAGGAAGCGGATCGGCGCGGGAGTTCGTGCCCAGTGCTGTTTGCCTGGAACGGACACAAGTACAAGCTGGTGACGGACGTGATTGGCGCGGCGGTGGTGGGGCACTGGTTTACGCCGCAGCGGAGAAATACGCCGAATCCCGGTGAATGGGTCAAGGTGGATGGGGACGCGCTGGCCGAGGTGAATGGGAAACTGAGCCTGCGCTTCATTGAGCCGATGGAGGAGGTCAACTACATCGACCAGTTGCGATTGGTGGCGGTAGACCATCCGGCGAATGTGGAGGTCAATCCCGACGAGAAGTTCCTGGACGATCCGCCGTTTGCCTCAGGGCGCGTGGTGGCGAGCCAGGGCGCGCGACTTCCGGTGGGTGCGTGGGACAACGACGGAAGCGATGTGTTGGACAAGCTCAGCCGGCGGGACCACAAATTTGTGAGCGGGTTTACGCCGCTGCCGTATGACGGGTTCGCCGATGTGCACAAGCTGACGCTGGATTTGGGTGAGGTGAAGCCGAACAAGCCTTTGCACCTGCTGATGACGGGGTATGTGAACTATTTCAGCGCGACCTCGCTGTACGCCGCGTGGCAAGCGGGGGTGAAGCCGATTTCGCCGTACGCCGAAGCGGAGTTGCCGAATGGAAGCTGGCAAAGGATTCCGGGGGATCTGGGATTCCCGGCGGGACTGGAACGGACCATCGTGGTGGACCTGACGGGCAAGCTGCCGGCGGGGGCGCGCCGGATACGGCTGGTGACGAACCTGGAGATTTATTGGGACCAGGTGCTGGTGGACAACAACGCCGAGGCGGAGACGCGCACGGCGGAGGTCCCTCTGGCAATGGCTACGGAGCACTTCCGCGGTTATCCAAGGCAGATTGATGGCGTGAGCCCCGGCGATCTGGATTACGACTACAACCGGGTGAGCCTGACGGGGCCGTTTCAGCATCAGCGCGGCAACTACACGCGTCTGGGCGACGTGATGGAACTGGTCAAGGGCGTGGACGACCGCTACGCGATCTTCGGCAGCGGCGAAGAGCTGGCGACGGAGTTCGACGCCACCAAGCTGCCTGTGTTGCCGGCGGGATGGAAGCGGGACTACTTCTTCTATGCCAACGGCTATGTGAAGGACATGGACTGGTGGGATGCCTCGCCGTTCACCGTGTCGCAACTGCCGTTCCATGGAATGAGCAAGTATCCCTATCCGGCGAACGAGAAGTTTCCGGAGGATGAGGACGGGCTGGCGTACCAGTTGAACTGGAATACGCGGTGGGATTCGGGCGAGCCGGATCGGTCGTATCGATTTGAGTATCGGGATTTGCCTGCGACACCGGGAGACGACACTGCGACGAAGGTGGTGCGGCCATGAAGGATGTGGTGCTGGAGCCGGCGGTGAGGCAATTGGAAATGGTGCGCAGCGGCCAGATTTTGATTACGGAACTGGCCGAGGCGCAGATTGAGCAGATCGAGCGGCTGAACCCGGAGCTGAACGCGTTTGCGGATTTCGATGCGGAGCGGGTGCGGGAAGAGGCATGGCGGCTGGAGGCGGTGCAGGAGCCGCGCGGGCCGCTGCATGGGCTACCGGTAACGGTGAAGTCCTCGATTTCGACGACCGGATACAAGTGCGAGATCGGCAGCCTGCTGCACAAGGGAGAGATTCCGCAGGAGGACGCGGTGGTGGTGGCGCGGCTGCGGGCGGCGGGGGCTCTGATTCTGGGAACGACCAATTGCCCGGAGTTCCTGATGGCCTACGAAACCGCGAACCTGGTGCATGGGCGGGTAAGCAATCCGTGGGATTTGGAGCGGTCGCCGGGCGGGTCGAGCGGCGGAGAAGCTGCGGCCATTGCGGCGGGCCTTTCGGCGGGCGGTCTGGGGTCGGATAGTGGCGGGTCGGTGCGGGTTCCGGCGCACTTTACCGGGATCTGCTCGATGAAGCCGACGCCGGGGCGGATTCCGGGGCGTGGGCACCAGCCGCCATGCGTGGGGCCGTTTTCTACTCTGGGGGCGATTGGCCCGATGGCGCGCACGATGGAAGATGTGGCGCTGCTGTTCCGCACACTGGCGGGGCAGGATCCGGGCGACCCGGTGAGCCCGCCGGTCGCGTTGCGGGAGCTGGGCACGAAAGAGCTGCGGGCGCATCGCATTGGATTTTTCGAGGACGACGGGTTGGTTCCGGTCACTCCTGAAACGCGCGGGGCGGTGCAGGCCGCTGCCGCGGCGCTCAGGGAAGCGGGGTTTCTGGTGGAGGCTTTTCGGCCGCAAACCCTGGAGCCGCTGCGGAAGCTGTGGTGGAAGTTCTTTGTGCAATGTGGGGCGATGTTTTATGCGCCGGAGATTCGTGGCAAAGAGGATCAGTTGAGCCCGATCTTCACGGAGTTTCTGTCGATTGCCGCAGGCGCGCCCCCGCTGACGGCGACGGAACTGCTGGATGCGTGGGCGGAGCTCGACCTGCTGCGGGCCAAGACTTTGGAAGAGATGAAAGAGTGGCCGGTGCTGCTGTGCCCGGTGGCCAGCATTCCCGCGTTTCGCCACGGAGAGCGCACGTGGACCATTGACGGACAGGCGGTGGAGTATCTGGACGCTGTGCGGCACACGCAGTGGTTCAATTTGCTCGGTGCGCCGGCGGCGGTGGTTCCGGTGGGGCAATCGCCTGAGGGGCTGCCGATCGGGGTGCAGATTGCGGCGCGGCCATTTGAGGATGAGACGGTGCTGGGGGTCGCTTCGGTGGTGGATGAGGCGTTTGGGTACAAGGCACCTGCGATTGCGCGGGGGTAGAAATCTCCTCAGCGGCCGGCGCCGGGGATGTAGTGGTACTCGATCTTGGCGGGCTGCTTGACGGGGTCGCCGGTGAGGTCGTGGGTGTGCCAGGCTACCGACTCGGCAGCAACTTCAGGGTGCTTGGACAGGAAATCGAGAGCGAAGGTCGAGGCGCCGGGGTCGTCTTTCTGGTCGGCGAATTTGGCTGACTCGACGGCGGCTTTCTGTTTTTCCCCGAGACGGCGATAGAGGATGGCGAGCTGGTAGTGGGCGGCGAGGTCGTCGGGATCGATGGCCTGCAGACGCTCATAGGCGCTGCGGGATGAAGCGTAATCGTGCTCCTGGTAGTAGGAGAAGCCCAGCTCGCGGAGGGCGTCCTTGGCGCGGGGATACTTGACCAGAACGGCCTCGAGGTCGGCGATGGCTTCCTTGACCTGGCCGGCGTTGCGCTCGACCAGGGCGCGATAGTAGAGGGCGCGCGGGTCGCCGGGCAGGAGGGCAAGAGCCTTGGCGAGATTGGATTTGGCGTCGTCGTAGCGTTGCCAGGAGATTTCAACCACAGCCATGTTGGTAAAGGCGTCGGCGTAGTCCGGGCGCAGGGCGGCGACACGCTCAAAGGCGTGGACGGAGGCCGCATATTGCTGCGCGTCGAGCAGGGCGATGCCGTAGTTGTTCCAGCGCATCCACTCCTTGTTTTCTTCGGTGCCGGGCGCTGCAGGCGAGTTTTCGCCGATCTTGAGGAGCTTTGTGGTCGATGCCATGTCGATGATGGGGAGCGCGTAGTGCTTCTCGGCCATGGCGTAGTCGATGAAGTGCTGGTTGAAGCGGCGATAGCGGACGGTGGCGGTGAGGGAGACGCTGCCGGCGATGTCTTTCGGCAGGCGGAAGCGATAGCGAACCAGTTGGGAGCGGCCGGACTGGAGCGCGTTGTTGTAAGCCAGGACGCGGTTGTGCCAGATCTGGTGGAGATCGTTCAACTCGCCCTTGTTGTTGATGAGGCGGTTGGTGAAGGAGTGGGCGGAGGGGTCGAGGTGGCCGTCGGGCTGGAGGAAGCCGCTCTCGGCTAAAACCTTGCCGGAGGAGTCCTTGACGGTGAAGTCGACCCAGGCCTCGTAGAAGTCGCGCTGCTCGGGAACGAAGGAGTGGGCGATGCCCTTGTTCTGGACGACCACATCGGCAATGAGGGTCTCGCCGGGGGCGACGGAGAAGGCGGTGAGGCCGAGCGGGGCCACGAGGACCTGATCGGTTGAGGTGGCGGCTGCGTCCTCCTTTTCCAGCGCGAAGATGTCGACGTTGAGGACGCCCTTGCCGTCGGCGGCGTTTTTGAGGAAGTCGGCGAGCTTTTCGGACTGCTCGGGGTACTTGAAGTAGGCGGGATTCAGCGTATTGCCGCCCAGCCAGCGGTGGGAAACGAATTTGCCGTCCTTGGCCCCCGGCTCGGTAGCGGCGCCGGCCAGGGGTTCGCGCATCATGTGGCAGGTCTGGCAGGTGGAGACCGTCTCTTTGCGATAGAAGGGCAGAGGCGACTGCTTAGTGAAGCTGGCGCCTTGCCACTCGTCGTAGACGGTGAAGGCGCGGAGCCATTTGTAGTCGTCGAGAGCGCGGGGGATGGCGGCCTTGTGGCAGCCGGCGCAGAACTCGGTGGTTTGGTAGAGCGGGCGCATGACGGCCTTGGAGTGGCGGTCGAGGTGGGCCAGGATTTCAGAGTCGGAGACGGGGCGGGTGACGGGAGCGCCGGATTCATCGACCAGGACAGCCGGGGTGCCCATGACATAGCTGCCGGTGCCGGTGGTGTTGACCGACTGGATGGAGTGGCAGACCGAGCAGGTGATGCCCTCGTCCTCAAAGGGACGCTTTTTGGGCATTCCCTGGGAGAGATCGCCGGAGAGTAGCGCGACCGGGTTGTGGCAGCCTTCGCAATGGCGGGAGAACTGGACGCCCTTCTCGTCGATGAGCATGTTGACGTTCTTCAGGTACCAGGGGGCGCGGAAGCTGTTGGAGTGAACGGACTGGCGCCACTGCCGGTAGGCCTCCTGGTGGCAATGGCCGCAGTACTGGGCGGTGGAAAAGCTCTTGGGGCTGAGGAACTGGCCGCTGGAGGAAGTAGCGTTGGAGGGCAGGAAGGGCGTGTCCTTGCCGAAGGCGTAGTTGTAGCGGAGCGCCACCGAGTCATGAAAGGCAGAAGTGGGGCCGGTGATGCCGGAAGGGATGGCGTAGGGAGCTGCTTTCGCGTCCGGCGCGGCGAGTGCGGGGGCGGGAACTGGGGTGGAGTCCGAGGAGGCGCGAACTGCCCAAGTAATCGTGAGCGGCAGAAGAGCGAGAAGCGCCACCAGAATCCAGCGGCGCAAAGCACGTGGAAATGCGGTCTTGAATAGGGCCTTGCACATGAACCGGTGATCTCCGGGGAAAAGAACGGCCATCCCGCGTCGGACTTCAGGGAAAAGCCGCGGGAACACCTGAACGATAACAGGCTGGGGCAATGGGCTGTCCTCCATCCAAAGGTGGAGTGGAGCAGGAGGCGCGAGAAGCAATGGAGTTAAGATTGCAGCCAGCGGTTCACAGGGTGGGATGAACAGAGCGAAAATGGACTTAAGCGGTCCAGAGGGCAGCATCCTTTGGCCAAACCTGCCATCCAACTGGTACGTTGTTCGTGAAGGTTGGATTTTTTCGAGATGGCTTCAAATCCTTATTTTTCTCTGGCGGTTCTGTTTGTGGCGGCCCTGGGCTTCGGGCTGGCGCCCTTGGGGCTGGCCTGGCTGTGGTCGCGGGTGTTTGCTCCCCCCAAGCCAAGCGCGGTGAAGAACGCCATCTACGAGTGCGGACTGGTGTCAGAGGGCGATGCCTGGATGCAGTTCCGGTCGGCCTACTACCTGTACGCGATCATCTTTTTGATATTCGACGTGGAAGCGGTGTTTCTGCTGCCCTTTGCGGTGGCATTTTCCGGCCTTGGTGTGGCCGCGTGCGGAGCGATGCTGGTGTTTGTGCTGCTGCTGGTCGAAGGGCTGGCATGGGCCTGGGCCAAGGGAGTGCTGACCTGGGAGTAAGGACAGGGATCAGGGATCAGGGATCAGGGATCAGGGATCAGGGATCAGGGATCAGGGATCAGGGATCAGGGATCAGGGATCAGGGATCAGGGATCAGGCGGTTCGACTCGATGCTTGGCGGTGGGGATAGGTTGTATTGGCTCCATATGCAGAGAGTCGAAGTGGTGTTGAAGAAGGGCTAGAGGTACGGCGGGGGATGGAAGGGCACGGAGAAGGGCTGACCCCTGATCCCTGAGCCCTGACCCCTAACAACAGGAGCGAGCGATGGCGGTAGATGAAGGATTGAAGATCGAACTGGGCAAGCAGGGCGTCTTCGTTACGACCATCGAGGAGCTCTACAACTGGGGGCGGAAGAACTCAATCTGGCCGATGCAGTTTGGGCTGGCGTGCTGTGCCATCGAGATGATCGCCACGACGATGGCGCGGTACGACTTGGCGCGGTTTGGGGCCGAGGTCTTCCGGCCGTCGCCGCGGCAGGCCGATTTGATGATCGTCTCCGGCACCGTGACCAAGAAGATGGCGCCGCAGGTGGTGCGGCTTTATAACCAGATGGCCGAGCCCAAGTACGTGATTGCCATGGGTGCCTGCGCCATCTCGGGCGGCCCGTTCAAGCAGGGCTACAACGTGCTGAAGGGGATCGACAGGTACATTCCGGTGGACGTGCACATTCCCGGCTGCCCGCCGCGGCCCGAGGCTCTGCTTCAGGCGTTTATGACGCTGCAAAATAAGATTGACGGGCAACCTCTGACCGGGGAGGGACGGCCGCGGTTCCTGGATGCGGCGGCCCAGGGCGACTTTCCGGTGCCTGTGCAGGGAGAACACGACCTGGAGCCGGCCTCGAACAAGGGCGTGTGGACGGTGCCGGTGGTGATTCGGTGAAAAAACAGTTGCCAGTAGTCAGTTATCAGATGTCAGGGACGTTGAGGAATAGAGATTGAAGACGATCGAGGGGATCAAGGCGGCGATTGAGCAGGCGGTGCCGGGCGCGGGGGTGGAGGTCGTGATGAATCCCAGCGTCAGCAGGCAGCACTCGTTGCGCCTCAATCCCGAGCATGCGGTCGCGGTGGCGACGTTTCTGCGCGACGATGCGGAGTTGGCGCTGGACTTTCTGTCGAACGTGACGGGCGTGGATTGGCCGGACAAGGAAGTCACGGAAAAGGTGAAGAAGACGCGCACGGTGACGAAGACCGTGGACGGCGTGGAACAGCAAGTGGAAGAGACGGTCGAGGAGACCGTGAAGCGCGTTGTGCCGGGGTATCTGGAAGTGGTGTATCACCTGTTTTCAGTGGAGAAGAAGCACGGTCCTGTGGTGCTGCGCATGCGCACGGTGAACCGGACGGATCAGGTGGACCTGCCGTCGTTCACGCCCATCTGGCGGTCGGCGGAGTTCCAGGAGCGCGAGATTTTCGACCTGTTCGGGGTCGTTTTCAAGGGCCACCCGGACCTGCGGCGGCTGCTGATGTGGGATGAGTTCAAGGACCACCCGATGCGGCGGGATTACGTGGAGCCGGACGACTTTGACTACGAGCCCACGCCGCACGACGAGGTGCTGGCGCGCGTGCAGACGCATAAGGCGGCGCACGGTGGGACGGAGGCCGGCCGATGAGCCATATCGCGTGGGATAGGGAGAAGCGCGAGGCGGGCTGGAACCGTCCGCCGGTGATGGAGCCGGACGGCGAAGGGGAGCTGTTGGAAGTGGCCATGGGGCCGCACCATCCCTCGACGCACGGCGTTTTCCGCATGGACGTGGCGCTGGATGGGGAGCGGGTGATTCGGCTGCGACCGGTCTTCGGATACCTGCACCGGAACCACGAGAAGATTGGCGAGAAGGTCAGTTACCTGGCCTCGATGCCCTATACGGACCGGCTGGACTACATGTGTTCGCTGACCAACAACTGGGCCTACGCGCTGGCGGTGGAGAAGCTGGTTGGGCAGGAGGTTCCCGAGCGCGCCGAGTACCTGCGGGTGATTCTGGGCGAGCTGACGAGGATTCAGAACCATGCTTCGTCGATAGGGTTTTTGATCCAGGAGATGGGCGCCAGCGGCACGCCGCTGATGTATGCCTTCCGCGAGCGGGAAAAGATCCTGGACCTGTTCGAGCAACTGACCGGATCGCGCATGATGTGCAACTACATGCGCTTCGGGGGCTGCAGAGTGGATGCCTCGCTGGCCTGGCTCGACGCGACCCGCAAGGTGGTGGCGGGGCTACCCGGATTTGTGGATGAATTCGAGCGCTTGCTTCGTTCGAACGAGATCCTGATGGCGCGCTGCCAGGGCGTGGGGATTCTGCGGCCGGAGCTGGCCGTGAATGCAGGAGTGACCGGGCCGATGCTGCGGGCTTCGGGCATCGACTACGACATTCGCAAGGTGGACGGCTACGGCATCTACAATCGGTTCAAGTTTCGCGTGCCGCTGGGCGATCACTGGGATGTGTATGACCGCTTCATGGTCAGGATTCTGGAGATACGGGAGTCGATCGTGATTCTGGAGCAGGCGTTGAAAGAGATTCCGGCGGGGCCGGTGATGGATGCCAAGGCGAAGATTCGAGGCTTCCGGCCCAAGCCGGGCGAAGCGTACGGACGGATCGAAGCGCCGAAGGGCGAGCTGGGCTTTTATCTGATCAGCGACGGGGGGCCGAATCCCTATCGGTACCGGGTGCGGCCGCCTAGCTTGGTCAACCTGACGATTCTGGAAGATATGTGTCTGGGGCAGAATGTGGCCGATGTGGTGCTGATCTTTGGGAGCGTGGATATTGTGCTGGGAGAAGTGGACAGATAGCTTTTAGCTGCTAGCTACTAGCTTCCAGCCTGTTTTGGTTATATCTGGTGCTTTACTTTGGCGCCGAAGTTATGCGGAGCACGGAAGAGCCGGAAGCTAGAGGCTAGAAGCTGTTTTTGGGGGTTTTCTTGCTGGGTGAAGGCATAGTAAAAGGAATGGCGGAGACGGCGAAGAATTTCGTCGGAAGCTTTTTCTCGGCCGAGCGGCTGACGACGGTCGAGTATCCGGAAGAGCGGATTGCTCCGGTCGAGGCGGCGCGGGTGTTTCCATTCCTGGTCTACGATGTGGAGAATCGCGACGGCGGCGGGCCGGAGTGGGAGGCGGGGCTGCGCTGCGTGGCTTGTCAGATTTGCGAAAAGGAGTGCCCTCCCAAGTGCATTTTTATCGAAAAGTCCAAGGACAAAAAGCTGGACTACCTGGGCAAGGCACAGTACTATCCAGCGCGCTTCGATATTGATATTTCCGTCTGCATGAGTTGCCAGATCTGCGTCGAGGTCTGCCCCTTTGAAGCCATCAAGATGGATACGGAGTTTGAGTTGAGCACGGCGGATCGCTTTGGCGGGCTGCTCCTTAACAGGGAACAACTGGCCCGGCCGAACGAGTATTACCACGAAATTCACGCGACCGAAGCTGCGGGGGTGGATGCGCATCTGGCGGCGGAGAAGGCCAAGGCCGACGCCAAGGCCAAGGCGGCCATTGACGCAGCTGCCGCCAAAGCCGCGGCAGCGCCCGCCAGCGCCAAGCCGGCAGGAGCAGGAGACTAGCCCATGATCGACAAGTTGGACCAGATCTTCGTTTTGCTCAGGCAATGGGTGGTGGGCTTTTTGCCCGCGGGATGGCAGACGGCGGCAGGAGTCTTGCTGAGCGTGGTGGTGATCGTCGCTTTCTTTCCGGCGCTGTTTGCGCTCACCGTATGGATGGAGCGCAAGGGGCTGGGGCGCATCCAGAACCGGCTTGGACCAAACCGCGTGGGGCCTTTCGGGCTGCTGCAGCCAATTGCCGACGGCATCAAGTCGCTGACCAAGGAAGACATTGTTCCGCTGAGCGCGGATGCGGTGGTGCATCTGCTGGCGCCGCTGATGCTGGTGGTGGCGGTATTCATGGGCTTTGCGGTGCTGCCCATGGGACGCAACATGGTGCTGGTGGATATGGACGCCGGCCTGTTGTTCTTTTTTGCGATGGGCGCTTCGACCGAGGTGGCGGTGTTCATGGCCGGATGGTCGAGCCGCAACAAATATTCGCTGCTGGGCGCGATGCGCGCGGTGGCGCAGATGATCAGCTACGAGGTGGTGCTGCTGCTGTCGAGCGTGGTGGTGGTGATGATTACGGGGTCGCTTTCGCTGACGAAGATTGTTGAGGCGCAGAACCAGTACACGTGGGGTCTGCCGCACTGGTACATCTTTACGCCGTGGGGACTGGCCGGCTTTGTGATGTACTCGATTGCCGCCACGGCGGAGACCAACCGCTCGCCCTTCGACCTGCCGGAAGGCGAGTCGGAACTGGTGGCCGGCTACCACACGGAATATTCGGGCTTCAAATTCGCGCTGTTCTTTCTGGGCGAATATCTGGCGATGTTTTCGATCTCCGGAATGGGCGCAACGCTGTTTCTGGGCGGATGGTCGGCGCCGTTCTCGTTCCTGGGCTGGGTTCCGTCGTGGATCTGGTTCTTCTCCAAACTCATGGTTTCGATTGTCGTCTTCATCTGGATGCGCGGGACGCTGCCGCGGCTCAGACAGGACCAGTTGATGAACTTCGCGTGGAAGTTCATTTTGCCGCTCTGCTTGCTGAACCTGTTCGTGGCCGCGTTGTGGCGGTTCATGGGCGAGGGATGGTTGCGGTGGGTGGTCTGCTCGGCGATTCTGTTTGTGGCGTACGTGGCGCTGGGACGGATCGAGATGCGCAGCGAACACTTCGGGCCGAGGAGGTATCGGTATGCGGAGTGATACGGAACGGATGTGGCTCATCGAGTGGAGAAATGCCGCTCAGGATGACAAATATGTTGGGGAGGGGTGCCGATGAGTTTCGTCTTTTATCTGCTTGCGGCGCTCACGGTGGCTGGCGGGCTGGCGGCGGTGCTGCTGAAGAACACTGTGCATTGCGCGCTGGCCTTGACGGTGGCCTTTGCGGGGCTGGCTTTTCTCTATCTCAACCTTGACGCGCAGTTTGCGGGCTTCGCGCAGATCCTGGTGTACATCGGCGCGGTTGCGATTTTGGTGGTCTTCGCCATCCTGCTGACCAAGGGATCTGAAACGCCCAAGGACGGGGTCTTCAGCAAGACATGGCTGGCGGGGTTGGTGGTGGCTGCGGGTGTCTTTGCGGTACTGGGCTGGGCGGTGCTGCAGACCGCGCCGATGCTGCCCAAGGCAACGCCTGCGCCCGCGGTGACGGTGGGACAGATTGGCAATGCGCTGGTGGACAGGTATGTTCTGCCGCTGGAGATTGTGGCGGTGCTTTTGACGGTGGCGCTGATCGGCGCGGTGATTGTGGCCATGCACGACAAAGAGAGGACCCGATGACGCCTCTGGCTGGATTTCTCCTGGTGGCTGCGCTGTTGTTTTCGATTGGGCTTGCCGGCGCACTGACCAGGCGCAACGCCATCCTGGTGCTGATCGGCATTGAGCTGATGCTGAACGCGGCCAATTTGAACCTGATTGCCTTCTGGCGCTACGGGCCGCATCCGGAGCTGTTGACGGGAATGATGTTTGCGATTGTCTCGATTGCGGTGGCGGCGGCGGAAGCCGCGGTGGGACTGGGGTTGGTGATCTCGATTCATCGCCACGCGCATACGACGGACCTGGACCAGATGAACAGGATGAAGGGGTGAGAGGTTGATGCAAGAATCGATTTCGTTCACTCCGCAGCTGGCAGCCTCCCCCATTACGGGGATTCTGTGGCTGGTCCCCGCTGTGCCGATGGTGGCCGCGGGTGCGATGGCTTTGCTGAAGCAAGCGAAGCGGAAGACCGCGGCCAGCTTGGCGATTGGTTCGCTGGGTGTTTCTCTGCTGCTCTCGCTGATTGCGTTTGCCCATGTGGTCGGTAACTGGGCGAATGGATTTGCGACCAGGGAGACCGTCAACTTCACGTGGATTCAAGTAGGCGCCACGAACGTGGACCTGGGCTGGGTGCTCGATCCGCTTTCGGCGGCGATGCTGGTGATGGTCAGCTTTGTGGGCCTGTTGATCTTCATCTACTCCGTTGGCTACATGGAGCACGACCAGAACTTCACACGCTTCTTCTGCTTCCTGTCGCTCTTTGCCGGGTCGATGCTGGGCGTGGTGATCGCTAACTCGCTGTTACTACTGTTCATGTGTTGGGAGTTAGTCGGACTTACTTCGTACTTATTGATCGGATTCTGGTATCAGAAGCCCGCGGCTGCCGCGGCGGCGAAGAAGGCATTCATCACCACGCGCGTGGGCGATGTGTTCTTCCTGCTGGGCATCGTGTGGCTGTTTGCGCAGACGGGAACGCTGCTCTTCTATAACCGCGGCGCGGGATCGATGGAAGCCGGTGCGCTGAGTGCGCTTCTGATGCAACCGGCGGCCTTGGGACTGACAGCAGCAGGCGCGATTGGTTTGCTGATCTTTGCCGGTGCTGCGGGCAAGAGCGGCCAGTTTCCGCTGCACGTGTGGCTGCCGGATGCGATGGAAGGTCCCACGCCGGTCTCGGCGCTGATTCACGCGGCAACCATGGTAGCCGCGGGCGTTTACCTGATTGCGCGCGTGTATCCGCTGATGCAGGCTGGAGCCTCGACGGGCGGGACGACGACGGCGCTGACGGTAGTGACATGGGTGGGCGCGTTCACGGCGGTATTTGCCGCGCTGATTGCCGTGGCGCAGAACGACATCAAGCGCATTCTGGCCTATTCGACGGTTTCGCAGTTGGGCTACATGATGGCCGGGTTGGGCATGGGCGGCGTGGCCGTGGGCATGTTCCACCTGATTACGCACGCATTCTTCAAGGCGCTGCTATTCATGGGCGCGGGCTCGGTGATTCACGGCAGCCACGAGGAACAGGATGTGCGGCGCATGGGCGGACTGAAGGACAAGATGCCCCTGACGTTCATCACCTATGCGATTGGAATGCTGGCGCTGTGCGGATTTCCGCTGCTGTTTTCCGGCTTCTGGAGCAAGGACGGAATTCTGGAAGCGGCGCGGCACTGGTCGGTGGCGAGAACGCCATTCTACATGCTGGTTTTTGGAGCGCTGCTGACGGCGTTTTACATGACGCGGCAGGTGGCGTATGTCTTCTTCGGCGAGAGCCGCAGCCAGAAGACGGCGCATGAAAGCCCGAAGGTGATGACAGTGCCGTTGGCGATTCTGGCGTTCTTCGCCGTGGCGCTGGGCGCGATTGGCACGCCGGCGTGGCCGTGGTTCAGAGCGTTCCTGGAGGGACGCGCGGCGAGCTTCGACATGCAGGGATTTAGTGAGCCGGGACTGATGCTGCTGATGGGCACTTCGACCGTGGTCGTGTTTCTTGGCCTCGGGTTGGGATGGATGATCTATGGCGGCAAGTCGCCCAAAGCTGAGGAGCCGGATGCCCTGGAGCGGGCCATGCCGATGGTCTGGGGCTGGCTGCGCGACCGGCTCTATGTGGACGAACTTTACGAGGGTACGGTGATCGCTTTTTACCGTTGGTGGGGACGTGGGTCGGACTGGCTCGACCGGCGCGTCTGGGGCGGCCTGGTGACTGCTGTCGCCGGTCTCTTCCGAGGCTGGGCGCATCTGAACCGCTTTCTGGATACGAACGTGGTGGACGGCAGCTTCGACAAGGGTTGTGACGAGTTATCTGCGAGCGGCGGCTTGCTGGCGCGGGTGCAATCGGGCCGCGTACAGACTTACCTGAGAATTCTGGCGCTGGCCGTGGTTGCGCTGGCCGCAATCCTGATCTGGAGCAGCCGGGCATGAGCGGAATTCCTGTATTGACGCTGTTGACCGTGCTGCCGCTGATTGGGGCGGCGATTGCGCTGGTGTCGGGCAAACATGCGCGCGCCGTGGCGCTTGTAACTGCGCTGGTCAGCATGGCGGTGGCGCTTTTTGTGTGGACGCAATTACCTGCAAATGGCGCCATGGGGCTGCTGGAACAGGCCGCGTGGGCGCCTTCGCTGGGGATTGAATACCACCTCGGTGTGGACGGGCTGGGAGCGCTGATGCTTCTGCTCTCGTCCATCGTGACGCTGATGTCGGTGGATGCGGCGCATCGCGTGCACCGCCAGCCAGGGCTTTACTTCGGGCTGGTGCTGACGCTGGAAGCGGGGCTCTTCGGCTCGTTCACCGCGCTCAACTTTTTTCACTGGTTTCTGTTCTGGGAGTTGAGCCTGATTCCGGCTTTCTTCCTGATCAAGCTGTGGGGCGGAGCCAAGCGCGGGCCGGCGGCGACGCAGTTCTTCATTTACACCATGGCGGGTTCGGCGGCTTTGCTGGTGGCGTTTCTCGCGGTGTTTGTGGCGACCGGAAGCATGGACTTCGGCCACCTGACGCTGCTGGCTTCGACCGGCGAGTTGGAACAGATGGTGACGGCGCATCTTGGGCCGGTGATGATGTGGCTGGCGGTGGGCGTGCTGGCGGGCTTCGCGGTCAAGGTGCCCATGTTCCCCTTCCACACTTGGCTCCCCGCGGCTTATGCTGAAGCGCCTTCGCCGGTAACGATGCTGCTGACGGGCGCGATGTCGAAGATGGGCGTCTATGGCCTGCTGCGAATCGCGCTGCCGCTCTTCGGCCATCAGATTGCGCAGATGCGCACGCCGCTGCTGGTGTTGGCCGTGGCCACTGTGGTGATGGGCGCGTGGGCAGCCGCGGCGCAGAAGGATTTGAAGCGCGTCTTCGCCTACTTCTCAGTGAATCACCTGGGCTACTGCCTGCTGGGGATTTTTGCGCTCGCGGTTCCGGCTGCCGGAGCGGCGGCGCAGGCAAGCCAGGCCGCGGCGTTGAATGGCGTGATGCTGCAGATGTTCAACCACGGCATCACGGCGGCATCGCTGTTCTGGTTCATCGCCATGATGCAGGAGCGGAGCGGCGGGGAGCGCGGCATCGACCACTTTGGTGGCCTGCGCACGCCGGCTCCGATTCTGGCCGGGCTGATGGGGATTGCGCTTTTCTCCTCACTGGGGCTGCCGGGGCTGAACGGCTTTGTGGGCGAGTTCCTGATCTTCCGCGGCGTTTTCCCACTGGCGTGGGTTGCAGCCACAGTTTCGGTGTTGGGCCTGCTTGTGACGGCGGTAGTGATCTTGACCGTGATTCAGAAGGTTTTTGCCGGGCCGACTCCGGAGCGTTGGGCTGCCTTTCCCGATCTGCACAACGGCGAGCGGCTGGCGCTGGCCCCGGTGATCGGACTGATGTTTCTTGTTGGGATTTTGCCGCAACTGATCGTGGAGAACGTGAACCCCACGGTCGTAAACCTGCTGGCGCACTGGAGATTCTAGATGTTAGCTTGGACGATCTATCTATCATTTGCCGGGGCGCTTCTCCAGGCGCTGCTGCCCAAGGGCAAGGCGGACCTGTCGCGCTGGCTGGCGCTGGCCTTCGCCGCGGCGGGACTGGCGCTGGCGGTGGCGGGATTTGCGGCGGGAATGGGACAAGGGCGCACGGTAATTGTGGACTTACCCTGGGTTCCGGCGATGGGCATTCACTTTCTGCTGGCTGCAGACGGGATCAGCCGCGTACTGGTGCTGCTGACCGGATTGGCCGCGGTGGCCGGAGTTTTATTCAGTTGGAACATCGAGTTGCGCACCAATGAATTCTTCGCATTTTTCCTGGCGTTGATCGGTGGCGTCTACGGCGTCTTTCTGAGCTTCGACCTCTTCCTGCTTTTCGTCTTTTACGAGATCGCGATCGTGCCCAAGTACTTCCTGATTTCGATCTGGGGATCGACGCGGCGCGAGTACGCGGCCATGAAGCTGGCGCTCTACTCGTTTGCCGGCTCGGCGATGGTGCTCATCGGCTTGCTGGCGGCGTACGCCACCTCGGGCAGCCACTCGACGGGGCTGATTGCGCTGGCGCACGCGGGGCTGCCGGTGAGCTTCCAGATGTGGTGTTTCCCGCTGGTCTTTACGGGCTTCGCGATTCTTGCGGGCATGTGGCCGTTTCATACGTGGGCGCCAACCGGGCACGTGGCCGCGCCGACGGCAGCGTCCATGCTCCTGGCCGGCGTGGTCATGAAGCTCGGCGCATACGGCTGCCTTCGTGTGGGGATTGCGCTGTTTCCGCGCGGGCTGGACCCGTGGGGATTTTCGTTCATCGGCCTCGGCTCCTGGCGCGATGTCTTTGCACTGCTCGCGGTGATCGGCATTGTCTACGGCGCGCTGGTCGCGCTGGCGCAGACCGACTTCAAATTTGTGATTGGCTACTCCAGCGTCAGCCACATGGGCTTTGTGCTGCTGGGCCTGATGACGCTGAACCAGATCGGCATGACCGGCGCAGTGATGCAGATGTTCTCGCACGGCGTAATCGCGGGGCTGCTCTTCGCCATTGTGGGACGCATCGTCTACGAGCGCACACACACGCGGCAGTTGGCGGAACTCGAAACCATGCATCTGTCGAAGCGTCTGCCATTTGCGGCGTGGGCGTTTGTGATTGCGGGAATGGCTTCGATGGGCTTGCCGGGGTTCTCGGGATTTGTGGCCGAGTTACAGGTGCTGGTGGGCGCGTGGAAGGTGAATCCGTGGTGGGTCGTGGCTGCAGGCGTGGGCATCGTGGTGGGCGTGGCCTACACGTGGAGAGCGCTGCAGAAGGCCTTCTTCAGCGATGCGCCGCCGAGTCCGCACCTGCATGAGCCGGGGCACGAACTGGCCGCGATTACCTGGCCGGAAGTTACAGGCGTGGTGCTGCTGACGGGCGCGAGTCTGGTGGTTGGACTCTATCCGAGAATTTTGCTCGACACCATTGAGCCGGCCGTGAAGGCTCTGCTTGCGGGAGGGGGACAATGAACTACTGGGATCTCTTCCATGCAACGCTGCCGGTGACGGCACTTGAGATTGCGGCGCTGTTGGTGCTGGTTGTAGACCTCGGCTTTCTGCGCCGGGCCACGCTGAATGTACGCGTGACCACAGCGGCTCTGCTGGGCGTGGCCGGATGCGGCGCGGCGCTCTGGGGGCTGACTCTTTCCGCAGGCCAAAGCGTGGGCGTTAATTTTGAGCTTCCGTTGCTGACGGAATCCGGCGGGACGGTGGCGGCGCAGGCGGGCATCCTGATTCTGACGGCGTTGACGCTGCTGCTGTTGATCGATTCGGTTTTTACGCGGCACGTGGGCGAGTATGTTTCCGTGGTGCTGATGGCGGCGTCGGGCGGCTTGATTGTCGCGGCTGCACAGGACCTGCTGGTGATCTTTATCGGGCTCGAATTGCTGAGCCTGGGGCTTTATATCCTGACTGCTTTTGCAAAGAGTTCCGGCAAGAGCGCCGAGGCTGCGCTGAAGTATTACTTGTTTGGCGGAATGTCGGCGGCGTTTCTGCTCTTCGGCTTTAGTTACTTTTACGGACTGACGGGCAGCACGAACCTCAAGCAAATTCAGTGGTCCATGACGGCGTCGGGAGCCAGTCCGATGTTTTATGTGGCGTGGATTCTGGTGGTGGCCGGTCTTGGGTTCAAAGTGGCGGCCGTGCCTTTCCATCTATGGGCACCGGACACGTATGAAGGCGCACCGGCTCCGGCAGCGGCGTTTATCGCTTCCGTCTCCAAGGTGGCGAGCTTCGCCTTGCTATTGACGATCAGCATGAACTGGTTCGTGCAGAGCGGCCCGATCACCGGACAGCGGAGTGTGGTGACGGCGGCGTTGCGACAGTACTACGCGACCTGGCCGCCGTTGGCGACGATTCTGCTGGTGGTGGCGGCGGCGTCGATGATTGTCGGCAACCTGGCGGCGCTGGCGCAGGTGAGCGTGCGAAGGCTGTTGGCGTATTCTGCGATTGCCCATGCGGGGTACATCCTGTTGGGAATCGCAGCCCACCCCGTTTATGCGGGACAAGGGCGCTTGATCGAGTGGGCAGAGGGAAATATCGGCCCGGCGTACCTGAGCGCGAACGCGGTGCTTTATTACGTGCTGACCTATGGGCTGACAACGATTGGCGCATTCGGCGTGGTGGCGGTGGTGGAGCGTGCCACGGGAAGCGACCGGATGGATGCTTTCCTGGGACTGCACAAGCGCAACCCGGTGCTGGCGGCGGTGCTGCTGGTGCTGTTTCTGTCGCTGGCCGGGATTCCGCCGCTGGTGGGTTTCTGGGCCAAGTTCAATCTGTTTGCCGCGGTGCTGGGGGCTTCGGCCGGGGCGGCTCCGTTTGCGCTGGTTGCGCTGGCTTTGGCGCTCAGCGCGGTTTCGCTCTACTACTATTTGCAGGTGCTGAAGCGGGCCTACGTGATGCCCGCAGTGGACGAGACGCCGATCGAGGCGCACCCGGTGACGCTCGCCGTGCTGGTGTTGATTGCGGCGGCCGTGGTGGGATTGGGCTGCTTCCCGGCGCTGCTGCAGGGCTGGATTGGGAGCTGCTATTCAGCGGGGTAGGGCGGCTGGCTCAGAACGAGCGGTATGGGAGAGTTCCTGACTCTCCAGCCGCGCCAAAAGAGAAGCGCGTCGATACCCTTCAGGGTTGTTGCTGCGTCCAAAGGGTATCCGCGGCCACAAGACAGGAAAGCGCGCTGGAGAGCCCGTGGAATACTCTCGGCCCGGTCCCCTGATTTACAATCACGGGGTACGCAGGAAAGAACTGAATGAGGCTTTTAGCATGAATGTACGCCAGGCGCGCGTGCGGTTGGTTTGGGCGGGCACGGCACTTGCTGTCGCTGCCTTGGTTGCCGGTTGCGGCAGCGAATACCGGCCGGTGATCACACCCATCAACCCCAGCGGACCCGCCGCACAGCCGTCGTCGTATGCGGCGGTGGTATCGGCTCCTTCCACAACAACTGCAGGCATTGCCACGGTCATCGACTATTCGGGCGACACCATTTTGGCCACAGCACCCATCGGCATTGGTCCATTGACATTCTCCCTCGACCAATTGGGATCGACCGGCTACACCATCAATAGCGATCACACGCTGACCAACTTCCCGGTTTCGAACACCCTGCAGGCCAAATACGTGAACGACACCACGCTGGACCCCAACGCGGTACCGGTGAATCTGTTTGCGCCGACGTCCAATCTGTGGGCTGCCGATCTGGAAAACAATGTGGTGGACGTCTTTACCGGAAGCCCGCAGACATTTCTGCGCTCGATTCCCGTGGCGGCCACTCCGGTGGCCGTAGTGGGCCCGGGCTCGAGCGGCCAGCGCTACTTCACCATCAGCCAGAACTTTGCCAATTCGACCGGAGTGGAGTGCAATACCGCGCCGCAATCGCAAACTCAGGTCGGTGTAGTGGATACGCTTGAAGTGGCTAGCTACACGGTTTCGGGAATCATTCCAGTGGGCGTCTGCCCGGTTGGCGCCGTGTCCAGCACCGACAAAAATCGCCTCTTCGTGCTCAACCGGGGAAGCGACACCATCACGGTGATCAACAGCGCGAACGACACGCTGGACCAATGCGCACCGTTCCTGAACCAGAACGGCCAGCAAGTTACCTGTCATCCGACCTTGCCGCTTTCGACAAGTGCAATCGCGGCAACCGGCATTACTCCCACCGGTTGCACCTTGTCCACCGACCCCACCTGTGGCGGCATGACGCAGACCGCCGGGCCGGTTCAGGCCGAGTACAACGCAGCCACCAGCCAGCTGATCGTGACCAACTATGATGGCGGCACGGTGAGCATCATCGACGTGAGCCTGGACCAGTATGGCAACGACAGCGCGACCTTCGGCACCACCTACACGGTTCCGGTGGCTCAGACGGCCGGCGTGGCGCCCTATCCGGCCAGCGTGACCGTGCTCAACGACGGCAGCCGTGCCTATACCGCCAACCAGGGAGATGGGACGGTGGCCATCGTGAACCTGACGAGCCACACGGTGGAGAAATGGCTGAACGTGGTGGGCAATCCGCGCACCGTGGTTTCCACGCAGAATTCCCTCTATGGCAAGGTGTATGTCGCTTCGCCGAATAGTGATTTCGTGACCATTATCAGCACGACAACGGATTTGGTGGACACGACGGTGCTGGTGGAAGGCAATGTGGTGGATGTGCGCGTGAGCACGCAGACCGCCGTGAGCGGGAGCGGGAACACAAACAACGTGAGCCGCAGGCCCGGTTACGGCCTTCCCTGCAATCTGCCGCCTAACCTCGAACCCACCCCGACAGGTGCGCAAACGAAGTTGGATGTTTGTAGACAGCAACCGTAGCGTTTCTCCTTCGATAGCGAAAGAAACAACCGGGCGGTCCTCCCTGCAGCAGGAAGGACCGCCCGGTTGTTTTGTGCAAGGGCCGCAAAGATCGGCAGGAGATCCGGCACTGCCGCGGTCGTTCCCAAGGCCGCAACGAGTGGGAATGGATGAGCGTCCCACGTCGTCCGAACTCTATCTGAAAGAATGGAGTGGGAGAATATGTGACGGCTGAAACAAAAATGCGCGTGGATCTTCTGCTGGTGGAGCGGGGGCTGGTTCCCAGCCGGGAACGGGCGCGCGCGCTGATTCTGGCCGGGCGGGTTCTGGTCAAGGAGCAAAAAGTGGACAAGGCGGGAACGGCGGTTCCCGCGGACGCGCCGGTTCGCCTGCTTGGCGAGGAACAGCCCTACGTGAGCCGCGGCGGATTCAAGCTGGAGGGCGCGCTGAAACAGTGGCCGATCGCGGTGGATGGTCGTTCCTGCCTGGATGTGGGCGCTTCGACCGGCGGATTCACCGACTGCCTGCTGCAGCACGGAGCGGCGCACGTGACGGCGGTCGATACCGGCTTCGGGCAGATTGCCATGAAACTACGCACCGACCCGCGCGTGACCCTGGTGGAGCGCACCAACGCACGGCTGCTGGAGCCCGGGGCGCTGGCGAAAGAGGGAAGCCCGGAGCTTACGCTGCTGGTGATGGACGTTTCGTTCATCTCGGCTACGCTCCTGCTGGGGCCGGTTTTTGCCGCCGCTCCCGGACTTCGAGAAGCTGTGATTCTGGTCAAGCCGCAGTTTGAGGCCGGACGCGGACATGTGGGCAAAGGCGGTATTGTCCGCGATCCCGAGGCGCACCAGTTGGCCATCGATAAGGTAGCGGATTGTGTGCGGTCGCTGGGCTGGGAGGTGGTGGAGACGGTCCCATCGCCGATTACCGGAATGGAAGGAAACCACGAGTTTCTGCTCTATGCGCGGCGAGGCGACTGAGGCCGAGAGTCTTCGCCGCGGTCTTATCCGTTACACTGAGACCCGATGAGTCACGTTGCGATTGTCTGCAAGCCGCACAAGGAAGAGTTGGCCCAGCTTCTGCCGAAGCTGATCGATTGGCTGCGCGCGCATGGGTATGAGCCGGTCGTGGACCGCGAGGGCGGGCAGTACACAAACGCCGCCCCGGTGGTGGCGCGCGCCGAGATGCCGGGTATGGAGCCGGGGCTGGTGGTGGTTCTGGGAGGCGACGGTACGTTGCTGGGTGTGGCGCGGCTCTTTGCCTCGAACGGAGCGCCAATCCTGAGCGTGAACCTCGGGCATCTTGGATTCTTGACCGAGGTTCGGCTGGCCGATCTCTATTCCACACTGGATGGCTGGTGCGCGGGCTGCCATGAACTGGACCTGCGCGCGATGTTGCACGCGGAAGTCTGGCGGGAGGGCGAGCAGCTCTCCGGCTTCGAAGCGCTGAATGAAGTGGTAGTCTCAAAGGCCGACATTGCGCGCATGGGCGATTTCGCCGTGGAACTGGAAGGCAAGAGCGTAGCCAGCTTCCGCGCCGATGGGGTGATTGTCTCCACGCCGACCGGCTCGACGGCCTATACTCTGGCCGCCAATGGACCGATTCTGACGCCCAATGTGGACGCGCTGGTGGTCACGCCCATCTGCCCGCACCTGCTGACGCTGCGGCCCATCGTAGTGCCCGGCAGCGCCTCGTTGACGGTGCGGGTGGAGGGCATAGCGAGCCAGGCCCTGCTGACCGTGGACGGGCAGAGAGCGATGGCGCTCGAGTTGGGCGACGAGGTGCACTGCCGGCGCTCGGTTCACACCGTGAAGCTGATCCGGATGAGCGAAGGCGGCTTCTTCGAGGCGCTGCGCAGCAAGCTGAGCTGGGGCGAGCGGTAGCGGGTGGATGGCGATTTGAACGCTCCACCCTGCCTACAAAAAAGAAATCCTTTGGCACGTGAACTGTCTTAGACGACGCCGTTCGCATTCAGATGCGCGGAGTACAACTGGTCGGTCTTTTTGATGTGGTTCGCCAGCCAATCGCTCAAGAACGTCGCGAGCCCGACAGACAGGCCTGCCGTTTCGTCTTTCAGGTCCTTCTGCATCTTGTCGATGCACTCGACGAACAACCGATGCTCCTCGCGATGGGCGCTCAGCTCCGGGTAGCCGGTTCTCATCATGAGAGCTTCCTCTTCAGAGAAATGGGACTTGGTGTACTCCTTCAATTCCTCGACGATATGCTCGACGATCTGCGCGCCTTTTCCGACGCGCATTGCATCGTAGAGGTCGTTGGTGAAAGAGAAGAGTTTCTTGTGGCTTTGATCGCAGCTTTCAACCTTCACGCTGTAGCTGGAATTCCAAACGAACAGAGGCATGCGTTGCTCCAAAACAGGGATAAAGGGGAAGCCCGGAATCCCGCGAGAATTTTCAATATCCAGTTCTATCGGCAGTTCTTCATGAATTGTACAGTTTTGGTCCAAAAAGGCTCTTGAGTCAAAAAATGGCTTCGCGTCTTGCCCCTGTGCAGAGTGCGGATGATTGAAACAAGGCGCGTTCTGCGCCAGGGGTTTACTGGCCGAGTTCGCCCAGGAGCACCTTGGCCTTGGCGGCCAGCGTGTGGGCTCCATCCGCATCGCCAGAGACGAGCGCAGCGCGGGCCTGTTTGAGGTATTCCCTTATCTGCCCGGCTGTTTTCATTTCCTGGTCGTTCAGTTTGCGGCCGATGGCGTTCAAGCCGTGCTCGATGGCAGTGATGGAGTTGGCCGTCTCCCGCTTCAGGTCAGAGTGCTCTCCGGAGGAAAGCTGGCCGATGGCGCTGACGCCGGGGGCTCCATTGGTGGCCACCTGGGTATTGGATGCCTGCGGGGCGCTCTGGGCAGGGGGCTTCTTGTGCTTGACCGGCGGCTTGGGCTTGGGAAGAGGTTGTGCGGCCGCCTGGTCACCCTGTGTGGAGGGCTGGCTGGGAACGGAAATCACCGTGGGGGGCAGGTCGGTGGGCGCCGGAGACGGCTTGGCCGGAGGCGTGTCCTCGATGGGCGGTGCGAGGGGCTGAACCTTGCTTTGTTGGGTCCGATGAAAGCAGCCGGTCAGCAACAGCGGCAGCAGCCACACAACGATCCTGGCAGGGAACTTCATCCCGCAAGCCCTTTCTCAATTTGAATCTCCGCCGGCGGAGGATACCGGCGTCCCCAGTCCGTGGCGGCCAATGGAATCCGCAATAGGAACTCCGTGCCACGACCCTGTCTCGATTGTACTTCCACACTTCCATGATGGAGTTGAAGAATTCGATAAGTCATGGCCAGTCCGATGCCGCTGCCCTCGGTTTTGGTAGTGAAGTAGAGGTCGAAGATCTTGCCGCGGAGCTCGGCGGGAATCCCGTGGCCCTCATCGGCGATGCGGAGCAGGGCGGATTTGCGGCTTTCCTCGAGAGTCACCTCCAGGCGGCCGCCCTCGGGCATGGCCTGGGCTCCGTTTTGGATGACGTTCAGAGTGGCTTGCTTGAGCAGGTCGGCATCGACCTTGGCGATGAGGGGCCTATCCGGCAGGTGGCTGACCAGGGTTACATTGCGGGTGGAGAGTTCCTCGGCGGCCAGAGCCAGAACGTCGGCGACGACCGGGCGCAGATCCTGCTCCAGAAGTTTGAGCTCCACCGGGCGGGAAAAATCCACAAGGGTCTGCACCACACGGTCCAGGCGATGAATCTCGGCGTCGATGATTTCCAGGTGGCGCTGCGCGCCGGTGCTGTTGTCGCCCAGCTTGGTTTTGAGCAGTTCCAGGTGCACGACGATGGCGTTGATGGGGTTCTTTACCTCGTGGCCTACGCCGGAGGTGAGCCGGCCAATGGCCGCCATGCGCCGCGAGAGCTCCAGTTCGGACTCGATCTCCGCGACCGACTCCAGGTCGTGGAGGGTTACCAGCGCGCCCAGTTCCTGGTTGGCGCGGTCGTCGTGGATGAAGTCGACCGAGGCCTGGATGCGTCTGCCGGATTCGGTCAGAACCTCCTCCTGTACCAGGTTGACGCCGGCGTCGAAGGCCTCGCGCAGAGTGTGGCCCAGGACCGTGGAGCGGTCAAAAATCTCCCTGGCGTGGCGGCCCAGGATCGCATCGCGGTCGATGGCCAGAAAGCGCCGCGCGGCCTCAGAGACGAGCACGGCGCGTCCGTCGCCGGTGAAGAGCAGGATGCCATCCTGGAGGTTGCCGAGGATTTGGTCCAGGTTCTCCTTCAACGCGGAGAAGACCTCTTCCACATTTCTGATGCGCTGGCCGATCTTCTCGATTTTGTTGGAGACGCGGGCCGCCGTGTCCTGGCGCGGTGCTTTTTCCGTGTCCTCAGCAGCCTCGGAGGCTGCGGTCCAGCGGTCGAGTTGCAGGCTGATCTCTTCGAGAGGGCGGAGGGCCAGGTTGCTGAGCAGGAAGGCCACCACCAGAGCTGTTCCCAGGGCGAATCCCATCAGGGTGAGGGCCTCGGCCAGCCATGGCGCATAGACGGCGCGCAGCAGGGTGGTGCGGACGCCCACGTGGACGGAGGCAAAGAGATCGCCGTTGCGCTCCAGTGGCACCACTACCTCAAAGACGCGTGGGGGGCCGAAAACCTCCCGCATCAACTGGACGGGATTGGCAACGAGGAGTTGGTGGTAGTTGGGGCGGACGGGAAGCGGCTTGTCCTGGTTCTCGGGGTTGGTGCTGAGCAGCGTGCTCGATTGGCTGTCGCCGATGTTGATGTCGTAGACGGTGAGGGAGTAGCGGTTGACGGAGTCGATTACGGTTTGCAGGGCCGCGTCGTCGCGCACTGCCTGGGTTGCCAGGGCGCGCAACTCGGCCGGATTATTGGGATCGACCTTCTGATCCTGAAGCCCGGTCTCCAGCGCCTTCTGCAGGGCGAGGCGAACCTGGTTGGCAACCATGTGGTTGGTGTCGTAGGACTGCTGCACGGCGGCATGGAGCAGCTGGCCCACATAGACCAGCGAAAGCAACCCGGCGATAAGAAAAACGAGGGAGGTGATGGCCAGGACGAGTTTGGTCTTCAGGCGCATGCGTCAAGCGGTCGCGTTTCCGCTGGTCTGACTGTACTCCTTGAGTTTATTGTGCAGCGTTTTGAGACTGACGCCGAGGATTTCAGCGGCGCGGGTCTTGTTTTGTCCCGCAGCTTCGAGGGTGCGCATGATCAGCAGGCGCTCGGCCTCGTCCACCGTGGTGCCCACGCGCACTGGCACAATATCCGCGCCGAAGGCCTGAGGCGCCTGCGCCTTGCCGAAGCCAGCGGGCAGATGGCCGGCGTCGAGTGGTGCGCCGTCGGGGCAGAGGATCACCGCACGCTCGATGGTGTTGCGCAGTTCGCGGCCATTGCCGGGCCAGTCGTAGGACATCATGCGGTCCAGCATGGAACTGGCCACGCCGGAAACCCGCCGGTCGTGCTTCTGGTTCATCTGGATGAGCATGGCATCGGCCATGGCCGGCAGATCCTCAAGATGCTCGCGGAGCGGAGGCATGTGGACGTTGAAGACGTTGAGGCGGTAGTAGAGGTCGGCGCGCAGCTGCCCTTGGGCGACGGCCTCGCCGGGGTCGCGGTTGGTGGCTGCGAGCACGCGCACGTCCACCTCCTGCTCAGTGCGTGCGCCCAGGCGGCGGAATTTGCGCTCTTCGAGAACCCGGAGCAGTTTTGCCTGGGTCCCGGAAGGCATTTCGCCAATCTCATCCAGAAGAAGAGTGCCCCCGGAGGCCAACTCGAAGCAGCCTGCGCGGCGCTCCAGCGCGCCGGTGAAGGCGCCCTTCTCGTGGCCGAAGATCTCGCTTTCGATGAGGGTTTCGGGAATGGCCGCGCAATTGACCGCGACAAAGGGGCGCGATTTGCGCGGGCTCAGTTCATGCAGGGTGCGCGCTACCAGCTCCTTGCCTGTACCACTTTCGCCGGTGATGAGCACGGAGACGTTGGAGGGAGCAATCTGCTCGATCAGGGTGAAGACCTCGCGCATGGGCTTGGAACTGCCCACGATAGAGCCCAGAACGCCGGTTTCCCGCAGGCGGCGGCGGGCAACTTCCAGCTCGATTGCCGTATCGCGCTGGCGTGTCGCATTGGCCAGGATGGTCCTCAGGCGCGTGGCGTCGACCGGCTTTTGCAGAAAGTCGTAGGCGCCCAGTTTCATGGCGTCAACGGCCAACTGGATCGATCCCATGGCGGTGAGTACGACGACGGCGAGGTTGGTGTCGTGGCCGGAGCTCTCCTCGGCCAGCCGCGCGAGCAGACCGAGACCGTCAAGACGGGGCATCTTCAGGTCGGTGACCAGAATGGCGGGGTCCCAGGCCTGCGCCTTCTCCAGGCCCTCGATGCCATCGCGGGCAGTTTCAGTGCGGTAGCCCCAGCCGGAGATCAACTCCGCCAGTCCCATGAGGGCGTGGGGTTCGTCTTCGACAATGAGGACCTTTACCGGGTTGGACATGATGACCTTTGCTGCGGCGCGTCGGCGCCGCGCGTATGCGCGGATGCACCGGAAGCTCTCAACCGGTGCACCAACTTACTTTTTTACCATGCGGAAGGCCAAAGTCAGCGCAGTTCTGGCAATGCGCCCCCGGTCCCCCTCATTGTGTCGGAGTCGGGGAGACAGCATGCGGATCGGCGTAAGACTTGTGCAATGTGTCGTTTCCGGGCATGCCGGAGGTGCGTTCGGCGGTGGTTTTGCGGAGGGCCTCCATGGGAGCGGCGAGGCGCGGGTCGTCGCGGCCGAGCACCTGCGGGGCGTTGTAGACGGACTTGATCAGATCAACAGAATTGGACTTGGCAATCAACCCGCTCCAGGCCATGAAGTAGGTCCAGCGAGGCTGCTTGGCAAGAACCTCGGGACTGGGCAACCTGCCCACCTCGGCCAGCGCGATGGGCTTGTCGGCGGCCACGGCGAGCACGCTGTCGTAGTACTCCTGCTTGAACTCGCCGTAAATGTCCATGGAGACCACGTCGGCGTAGTTCGCACCGGGATAGTACTCGGCCACCAGCGGCCAGCCAGGGTTGGGGGCGTTCACATTCCAGACCCACACCAGGTTGTCCAGATGATGGACGTTGACGAAGCGGTCGTAGAGCTGGCGGTAGAGGGCTGCGGAGCCATCCTTGCCGGGGCGGCCGGCCCACCAGAACCAGTTGCCGTTGATCTCGTGATAGGGCCGGTAGAGCACCGGAATATGGGCGTCGCGCAACTGGCGCAGATAGCCGGCCACCACGTCTACCTGGGCGCACCAGCGGTTGTAGAGAAGCGTGCCGGGGGTGAGCAACTGTTGCCACTCAGAGTCGGTCAGGTGGCCACGCACACTGTCATGGAAGGTGACGGGCTCGTCGTCGGTGGGGCGAACCTCGTGCCAGGTGAGCGCGATGACCGCGCCGCTTTTATATTGGCGCTTTACCTCTTCGATCATCGCCGGACGGGAGAGCACGGAGTCCTTGTCGTCGCCGGCGGAAAAACCAAAATCCTCACCGTAGAGGCCGGGGTACTTGCCCGAAAGATTGTTGGCCAGTTCGGTCCAGTGGGGCCCCTCGTTGGGAAAGTTATGCTGCCCGGCAATGATGGCCTTGCCGGAGATGGAGTTCAGGTAGGCGAGCAGGGCGCGCGCCTCCGGCGTGGCGTGGGGGTTGACCGGCTCGGGAGCCGTTTGCGCCCAACCGGCACTGGCAAAAATGATGGCAGCAAGAAGAGTCGCAAGACGATTTATACGCATGGAAAAGGGAACTTTCCTTTCGCGGAGCGAATTATAGCGGATAGCATGACCGAGGGGATTTGACGGAGAGTTCAAACGTTGGCTAGGCTACGGATGGGCGGTGAAAACCTTCCCGCCGCGACGGTTGATTGATGAGTGCGGCGCGATTCACGCCCTGCCTTTTTTGTCTAAGCGGCCAGATTCCATGCTGTACCAATGACCTCTGAATGCCGATAGGGAGGATTCGGAGACTGTCCTTGCGCACCTTTGGCACTCGACCAAAATCGGGGGTTTCAAATCCTGCGAGCAATCGCGAAAGCGTTGTGTCGAGCCGAGCGGAACGCCTCCCCGGAAATGACGCCGTGCCAATTGTCTCAGCTCGCGAAACTGCGGATGGGGATCGCGTGACGCCGGCACCTGCAGAAGACCAGGAGAGATTCCGGCTCGCCTTTGAGTGTGCCAACTCAAGCATCGCGTTGTTCGATCTGGAAGGAAACATCTTTGAGGCCAATCAGGCGTGCGCCGATCTCTTTGCTTGCACGAGCGACGAACTGAAGAGATTGAACCTGTTGGACATCTGGGTTCCCGAAGATCAGGTCGAAGCGATGGCTGAGTTTAGGAATGCTGCCCTGGGAAGCAAACCCGACGCCGTCTATGAAAGAAGGTACCGAAACAAAAAGGGAGAGATTTTTTTTGTTGAAGTGGTGCGTGGATTGGCCCGGAGTCAGACCGGAGAACCGAAGTTCTTCATTGCCACTTTCCGTGATATCACTGAAAGCAAACAGCTGCAGGCATTGTTGGAAGAGCGGGCATCCACCGATCCGCTGACGGATGCATTGAATCGGAGCGGCATCGAAGAGAGGGTCAGCTACGAGCTGATGAGGTCGAACCGCTATGGTGACAAACTATCGCTCGTGCTGATCGATTTGGACCATTTCAAGGTGGTGAACGATACTCACGGTCATTTGGCTGGCGACCGGATTCTGCGCGGATTCTGCGACATTGCCCGTAGTTGTTTGCGATCTACCGATTCTCTAGGCCGCGTGGGAGGCGAAGAGTTCGTAGCTTTACTGTCGGAAACCAGTCTGACAGGGGCTCGGCTCTTTGCCGAACGCCTCAGGACCACTCTAGAAGAATTCCGATTTGACGGGGGCATACAAATCACAGCCAGTATGGGGGTTGCGTGCCATCGGAAGGGGGAAGAATTCTCTTCGTTAATGGAGCGCGCCGACTCCTCAATGTACCGAGCCAAAAAGGGCGGACGAAACCGAGTCGTCCTGGACAGCGACGATGTTGATTTGGAAGCTGCCAGGGACGCCCAGGTCAATCTGCACTGGAAGTCGTCCAACCTTTCCGGAAATCCACTCATCGATGCGGAACATGAAGAGGCCTTCCGGCTGATCAATCTCATGGTTGTTGCAATGGCCGAGGAAGACGCAGAGAAGAGAGTGCTCTCCTTGGTCCGCGAACTGTTGGAGCACATCCAAACGCACTTTACCAACGAAGAGCAACTGCTTCGCGCGTCGGGTTTCCCGGAGGCAGAGGCCCATGCTGAGATTCATCGCGACCTGGTTGAGCACGCTCACGAATTGAATCGCCAGTTTGAATTGCGTCAGGATTCGGCCAGCGTTCTGCTTGGCTTCCTCATGCACGACGTGGTGGCCGGCCACATGCTCTGGGACGATCGCAAGTTCTTCTCCTGGCTCAAGGCAAACCAGGCCTGATTCAAGCTGCCTTAGCCGTGAGCGGATCGTCGCCTATCCGGAGCCTGGCAGGTCCACATAAAAGCTTCGAGAGTTTATTCCGCCTTTTCCGTCAGCTCTGTCCAGCGGGCGTAGAGGGCGTCGTTTTCGTGCTGCGCCAGGTCGAGTTCGGCGAGAGCTTCCTGGAGGGCCTGAGCGTTGGTTGCGATCTCAGGCTCCTCGACGCGGTCGCGGGCTTTGGCGAGACGCTCATCGGAGACTTCGACGCGCTTTTCGATGGCGGCGAATTCGCGGGCTTCAAGATAGGAGAGCTTCTTCTTGCTGCCGGAACCGGAGGCAGACTCGCTGCCTGAGCGTTGCCCGGAACTGGAGCCGTCCGCCTTGCGCCCGGATTTGTTTTGGCAAGGGCTGTCCTGCTCGGCAATCCAGTCTTCCCACTGCGCGTAGTCGGCGAAGCGGCCGGTGTGGCCCTGGCCATCAAGGCCCAAGACGGTGGAGGCGACGCGGTTGAGCAGATAGCGGTCGTGGGTGACCAGCACCAGCGCTCCGGGAAAGTCGAGCAGGTTTTCTTCCAGGATTTCGAGCGTGGGAATGTCGAGGTCGTTGGTCGGCTCGTCCAGCAGCAGAACGTCGGCCGGTTCCAGCATCAGCTTGGCGATGAGGACGCGGGCGCGCTCGCCGCCGCTGAGGTTGCGAACCGGCTGGTTGAGCTGTTCTGAGGTGAAAAGGAAGCGCGCGGCCCAGCTGGCGACGTGCACGACGCGGCCCTGGTGAATGACGGAGTCGCCCTCCGGCGCCAGCGCACGACGCAGGGTCAGGCTCTCGTCCAGTTCGCGCATCTGGCTGAAGTAGACGAGGCGCAGCGAGTCGGCGCGGCGGATGGAGCCCTCGGCCGGTTCAATTTCGCCACGCAACAGGCGCAGCAGGGTGGTTTTGCCGCTGCCGTTGGGGCCGACCAGGCCGACTTTCATTCCCGCAGTGAGGATGAAGTTCAAGCCGGTAAAGAGCCGCCGGCTCTTTTGATCTTCTGGAGCGTCTTCAGTAGAAGGCACATCGCAGGCCACGTCGTTGAACTCGACCAGGCGCTTGGTCTTGCGCTGGCTGGCTTCAAAGTCGATGCCGGCGCTATTGACGACGGTGCGGGAGTCCATGGCGGCCAACTCGCCGATCATGGCGTTGGCCGAGTCGATGCGGGCCTTGGACTTGCCGGTGCGCGCCTTGGCGCCGCGGCGCAGCCATTCGATTTCGGTCTTCACCTGGTTGCGCAGGCTGTCCTGCTGGCGGCTCTGGGTTTCCAGATAGATCTGTTTTTCTTCGAGAAAGTGGCTGAAGTTGCCCTTCACGCGCAGCAGGCCGTCGGCAAAGACGCGGTTCAGCTCAATGATTTCGCTGGAGGTGGATTCGAGAAAATAGCGGTCGTGGCTGACGGTGACGGCGGCAAAGTTGGCGGACGCGAGCAGCTCTTCCAGCCACTCGATGCCAGAGAGATCGAGGTGATTGGTGGGCTCGTCCAGCAGCATCACCTCGGGATCGCCGGTGAGAGCCCGGACGATGGCCAGCCGTTTGCGCCAGCCGCCGGAGAGGGAAGCGGCCTCGGCGTTGAGATCCGCAAAACCGGCGCGGCCAGAGAGTTCGCGCAGGCGGCCTTCTCGTTCATTTTCAGGGACATGGGAGGCGGCCAGCGCCGTTTCGAGAACCTGGCGGATGGTCAGCCCAGGGGCAAAGCGGGAGTCCTGGGGCACGTAGGCGGCGCGGGCGCGTTTGCGCACCGCCAGCTCGCCGGAGTCGGGTTCGACCTGGCCAGCCAGAATGGCCAGAAGCGTGGATTTGCCGGCGCCGTTGGGCCCAATGAGGCCGATGCGGTCGCCGTCCTCCACGGTCAGGGAAATGTCGCGAAAGAGGGGCTGGGCGCCGAATTGCTTGGTCACGGATTGTGCATTGAGAATCGGAGGCATCTCTACTAAGACTACTTTGTTGTGCCTGAGAGCGGGGCTGAGTTTGCGGAGAGCGAAAGAGGCTCTACACTTAAATCATGCTGGACTATGAGATTTCCCCAACCGAAGCTGGAGCGCTCTACCGCGAAGGCAAAGCCCGGCTGATCGATGTTCGCGAGCCGTGGGAGTTTGCCACGGTGCGCATCGACGGCAGTGTCCTGATCCCCATGGGCGAGCTGCGGAACCGCTCTCGCCTGGAGTTTGGACCGGAAGAGCGGCTGATTGTGGTTTGCCATCACGGCATCCGCTCAATGAGCGCGACCACCTGGCTGCGCGAACAGGGTTTTGAGCGGGCGCAATCGCTGCGCGGCGGCCTGGACGCCTGGTCGAAAGAGGTCGATCCGTCGGTGGGACGATACTAGCGCCCGAAAGCGTAGGTCACCTGAAACAGACCGTTATCGATGCCTGGATTCTCACTGGCCGTTTCGTGGTTCGAGATGTGGTGATAGCGGTAGGATGCGCGGACCGAGCGGGTCTTCGACCGGTAGAGTTCAATTCCTGCCCCAAGGTCGAAGGTGAAGTTGAATGAACCGGCGTGATCCACGGGGATCGCAGTTGTGGAGTACATGTATCCGCCGTGGCCGACGAGAAATGGTTGCATCTTGTGGCGGGGCAGGAAGTTCCATTGCATGCCGACCGGGGAGATTCCTTCGCCGATGTTCCATTGCCGCGTGCAGGTCTGCACGTAGGTGCCGCTGTAAATCCTGCCAGGGGATCCGTACTGGAAGCTTCCCGACGCGGCAACACAAGCCGCGACCTCACGGGTGTTACTCGAATACGTCCACTCCACCGGAGATGTTTGCGTGGTGACCGTGTGGACAACGGGGTCGCTTTCGAGCGCGACCGGCAGCAGTTCTCCGTCATATTGCCAGTTCACGATGCGGTTCCGATACAGGCGGCGGCTATAGGAGACGCCAAAGTCCAGCAGCCTGCGGTTTTGGGCATCGCCCAGAAGAATATGGCTGGAGTCACCCGAATATGCGGTGAAGATTCCGAAGGTGTTGGCGCGGGCATAGTAGGGGGAATCGGTGCGGGTTTGAGCCAGAGCGGTGGCCGTCCAGGTGCTCAGCGCCAGCAGTGTGAGAAGACAAAGAACGGAATGGGCGGGCAGGCAGGCACTTTCGGTTTTTGGCAAGCGAATTTCCCTTTCCTGCAGACGGATTGGACGGCGGTGAGCGCCTATACTCTTGATTGGACTGCGAAATTCATTGTAAGGGAGCCTCCCAATGTCTTCACCTGCCGTTGATTACGCACGCAAGAACTATCCCCGCTTTCTCGATGAGCTGAAGGCGCTGTTGCGCATTCCCTCGGTCTCCACCCTGCCCGAGCACAAGGGCGATTGCCGCCGCGCCGCCGAGACACTGGCCGCTGAGTTAGCCCGCATCGGTATGCAAAACGTGCGTCTGATCGAGACCGTGAGCAACCCGCTGGTCTATGCCGACTGGCTGCACGCAGCCGGTCAGCCCACCGCGCTCTGTTACGGCCACTACGATGTGCAGCCGGCCGAGCCGCTGGACGAATGGGTTTCGCCGCCTTTTGAGCCCGCGGAGCGCGACGGCAATCTGTATGGTCGCGGTACCTGCGACGACAAGGGCCAGGTCTGGGCGCAGGTCAAGGCGCTGGAGTCGCTCTTTGTGGCCAACGGCAAACTGCCCCTGAACGTGCGCGTGCTGCTGGAGGGCGACGAAGAGGTCGGCGGAGAGGGAATTGCGACCTTTGTCGCCTCCAAGCCGCCGGAGTTGAAGTCGGACTTTGCGCTGATCTCCGACACTGAACTGTTTGCGCCCGGCCTGCCGACCTTGTGCGTCGGGCTGCGCGGCATGATCTACACCGAGATTGAAGTGCGCGGCGCCAAGACGGATCTGCACTCCGGCATGTACGGCGGAGCGGCTCCGAATCCCTTTGTCGCCCTGGCGCAGATGCTGGCCAAGCTCAAGGACGAAGAGGGGCGTATCCTCATCCCAGGTTTCTACGATGACATTATTCCGCCCAGCCCCGAGGAATTGGCTGCGTGGAAGAGCCTGCCCTTCGACGAGGAGCACTATCGCGTCACAGAAGTTGGCTCCCCGACGCTGGTGGGCGAGGCGGGCTACTCGGTGCTGGAACGCACCTGGGCGCGGCCGTCGCTGGACGTACACGGAATGCCGGGCGGCTTCATCGGCGCAGGCGCCAAAACAGTAATTCCGGCCAAGGCGCTGGCCAAGGTTTCCATGCGCCTGGTTCCCGGCATGACACCGGCCAAGTCTTTCGCCCTCTACAAGAGCTACGTGGAGAAGATAGCTCCGGCGGGCGTGGAGATTGTGGTACGGTTGATTCACTCCGGCGATCCCTGCCTGGTGCGCGTGGACAATCCCTACATTCAGGCGGCCACTAAGGCGCTGCATGAAGTGTGGGGCAAGGACACGGTCTTTATCCGCTCCGGCGGCTCCATTCCCATCGTTGGCGACTTCGACCGCCATCTGGGCATTCCCAGCGTGATGATGGGCTTCGGATTGCCCGACGACAATATCCATGCCCCCAACGAGAAGTTCCATCTGAAAAACTTCGAGCTGGGCATTGAGTCGGTGGTGCGCTTCATGGAGGAAGCCGCCCACTGATCCGGCAAAGAAATACTGTTTGTGTGCCCCATCCTTACCTGCGCTTTTTTGGGGTAAGGATGGGGAGCAGCGCCACTCTTTTCTTGCCGGTTCTATAACCGCCGATCCTCATTTCCGGCCAGCCGGTCGCGTAGAGTGAATCCAGGCAATGTTCGACTCTCCCTCCAATGCGGAACTCTCCGAGGCACTGACCGGATCGGGCGCGGAAGAATTGGCCGCGCCTGCCGCGACTGACGCGGCGCCGCCGGAGCCCATGATCGTCTTCAGCCACGTGGACATTTCCTTCAACGGCCGCGCGGTTCTTGAGGACGTGAGCTTCTCCGTCGATCGCGGCAAGACCCTCTGCATTCTGGGCCGCAGCGGCGTGGGAAAGTCAGTGGCTCTGCGCATGTTGATGGGCTTTCTCAAGCCGGATGCGGGTTCCATCCGCGTCGAAGGCCAGGAGATCACAGGCCTGAGCGAAGAGGGAATGCGGGCCATCCGCAAGCGCGTGACCATGGTCTTCCAGAATGGCGCGCTCTTCGATTCGTTGAGCGTGCGCGAGAACGTGGCGTTTCCGTTGCGCGAGCGCGGGGGGTTGGAAGAAGATCAGATTCTGCAAATTGTGGATCGGCTGATCGGCCTGGTGGGCGCTGACGATGTGGCTGACTCACTGCCGGCGAGTCTTTCTACAGGGCGCAGGCGCGCCGTGGCCATTGCCCGCGCGCTGGCCGCGCAGCCTGAGGTGGTTCTCTACGACGAGCCGACCACCATGGTGGATCCGATCATTGCCCGCAGAATGGGCGATTTGATCCAGCGTCTCAAGCGGCAACTGGGATTTACCAGCATCGTGGTGACGCACGACATGCGCTTTGCCGAACGGCTCGCCGACGATGTGCTCTTCCTTCATCAGGGAAGGGCCTTGTTCTTTGGCCCGCTCCAGGAGTTTCTCGCATCGAAGGACCCACATATCGGGCAATTCCTCGCGCTGGATGCGTATCGGTTACCGCTGGGGTGAGTGTGCCATGAGTCAGTAAATGGAGTTCCGCAATGGCAAGGTTGTGCGCGAGACGCAGCATTTTGCAGATCCCTTCGAGAAGCCGGCCTGGCGAAGCCAATGGGTTCAGCCGATTGGACATGGAAGGACGTCCGAAGCGTGAGTCTCAACGCTGAAAACCCTGCTGTTGCGCGGGACTCAACGGTGCTAACGCTCCAGCTTCCGCTCGGCATAGCCCTGGCCGTCAAGACACTGGCGCATGTCCTGATAAACAAAGCCGACAAAGGCTTGTATTCGGTTCAAGAGGGTCTTAACCTGAGGTAGAATAGCTGCTCTCTTCTGCAACAGACTTAGCCAACAGGCCGGGGATCAGCTATTTCTCTTTACGCGGGAAAATCGGAATACTGCTCGTTGCGGCAGGGGCGGTGGTAGAAGTGGGAAATCCCGCTCTCGGACTTTTCTACGGAGCGGCGTCTTCCACCGACTGTTTCACCCACAAATAGTGCTATAGAACCCCAATTCTTTTCGCCAAATCCTGGAATTCTGGCTCGTTGCGCAATGGATCGAGACAAGGATCAATCTTAATGTACATAAGACCGATATCGTGAGCATCCGAGGCTTTCTTGAGCCATTGAATGGCACTCTTCTTGTCACCGAGCCCAGCGTACACAAGAGCGATCTCATAAAGGCCAATGTCTTGATTGTGCACGTCCGCCTGGAGTTCCGCCAGGGTCTTCAAGGCATTTGCTTTTTGTCCGGCCAACGCATAGGCGTTACCGAGGTGCCCAAGTATATGGGGGGATTTGGGGGCATTTTGGAACCAGTCGATGGCGACCTGGTATTGGCCTCTTCCGGCGGCTATGGCACCCAAAAAGAACTTTGAGCCGGGTGTTTCTACGCCCATTGAATGAGTTGTGTCAATCAACGATAAAACCTTATCGTATTTGCGTGCAAAGAAATAGACGAACGCTTCATTTCTAATCGTGACCGCGGAAATCGGATCAAGGTCGGCACCCATTTCGACTTGATTAATTGCCTCGTTTGCACGCCCCTGAAAAAGAAGAAATATGGCGTATTTTTGGTGAATTTCTACGGAGTTTGGGTTTAGCTCCAGCGCACGTTGGTACTCTTTACCAGCGGTTTGCCAGTCCCAATCCAAGGCTGCGATTGCTTCCGCAAGCTCGGCGTGGGACTCAGCGAGCGAAGGATCGAGTGAAATTGCTTGTAGAGCCTCGGACTCCTGTGCCGAGAACGCTTCCCGATTCGGTTTCAATCCAGAAACAGCCAGCCTTCCAAAACACTCAGCCAATGTAACGTGGGCCTGAGCGGATTTAGGATCCGCCTGAACTGCTCGCTGGAGAAACGATAAAGCGTCGATATCGTCTTCGTTATTTAGAAGAAGCAAGCCTCGCAAATATAACTGATGTGCGCCTGGAGTGAAAGTGTGGCTGCGGGCAAGGCGAACTTTCTCCTGGTGTGCAACGGAGGTACTGATCTCGCGGCTAATGTCGGTAGCGATCTCTTCTTGAAGGTTAAGAATACTGTTAACGTCCCGCACGTAGGTTGCGGCCCAAATGGGACGATCCTTGAGGCCGTCAATAAGTTGTGCGTTTACGCGGAGGCGATCTCCCTCTCGCTGTACAGTGCCTTCCATCACCGCTTGCACGCCCATCTCTCTGGCGATCTGCGGGATCATCTTCCGCGAGCCTTTCAGGTTCATCGACGATGTCAGCGAGATCACGCGCAACGAAGGGAGCTGTCCGAGGCTGTTGATTAGCTCCGCAGTGAGGCCGTCGGCGATAAAATCCTCTTTGGGGTCGCCGGAGAGATTCTTTAAAGGCAAGATAACAAGAGATTGGATCAGCGGATGCGGATGATTGAATCTTTTCCAGCCCAGATATACCAACGCGCTGAAAACTACAATTGCGAGCAAGGTTGCCACAACACGGAGACGATAAAGGCCCTTTTTCGGCGAGGAAGCTGTTTGTTCCGCTGAAACCGCCAGCAGTGTCTCTGGCTGTTTGTCCTCGACAGGTGGGGCAATCTGGTGGAGCGGCTCGGATATTGGGGCACCGACGGGTTCTGGCTCAACCGGCTGCTCCAATTTCACGTTAGCGAAAACAAATACAGGAACATACGAGCCGATTGGAAGCTCGAACTTGACTGGCCACTCGTCCTGGGACAATTCAAGATAAAACTGGTTCAGGCGCTTCCGCACTTCTGTTGCCGTCACCCTGACGACGGAGTCGCTCCCCGTGTCGTAGTCGATGGACCGGCCAAAGAGCTCCGCACCAATCATCCGCTCGTGCAGATTGCTGTAACGTCCTTTGATCGTGTTCCGAACCACCAGGGACAGAAAATCCTGTGCTCTGGCGCTGCGAACGAAGGCGTGGCTCCGGAGTAGGAGTCGCAGATGGCTGAGCACGATCACCGTCTGCTCACGAGATAACGATTTCCCGTCGCCCGATTTATTCGCTCCCCGCATTGCTTCACGGCCTCCCTTTCTCCATTGATAAGCGCGAAGTGAATTGTAATCCAAGTGAGGGGGTACGTGATCCGGATTTCAAAAAAGCACCCTCCGCAGCGGAAAACAACGTTAGGGGTAAACAATGCAAATGTTTGTTTGTAAAGTACTTATAAGATTATTTGCTCCTCCTAGCCGTTAGTAGCGTTCCCTTGCGCCTTCGCAGGTGCTCCAATCTACCCGCTTCAGAAATAGCGAAATTTAATGATGCGAGAATGCGTTTGCCTGACACGGGCCGGGCACAGACGGCATAGGGAGACGATCAGGTCGGATCGGAGAAGGGAGAAGGGGTAGTGGCTCGAAGGCAGAAGCCATCATCAGCGACGATCTTCAAGACCTGACAATGAATTCTCGCAACGCAGCTGAAGTGGCAAAGGCGCACATAGCCAGGGCGGTGGCGGACCGCTTCCAGGCCTATGTGATGTCCTTTTCAGTAGGAACAACATTCCGCCGAAAGTCGTTCATTTCATTGATGAAGGTGAGGCTATGATTAAGAAACTACAAATGCGGCTGCTCCTGGCCGCCATACTCTTTTGGGGCGGGTTCCCACTCGTTGCCCAGGAGTTCACGGGCCGTGTCACGGACACAATGGGTGCGGTCGTGCCCAAAGTGACGGTTACGGCGCACAACGTTGATACGGGAGTGGATGTCGCCGCGACAACCAATGGCACTGGAAGCTACACGATTCCCTACCTGAAAGCGGGGAACTACACCGTTTCCGCCGTTGCGAGCGGTTTTGCAAAAGACATCAGAGAAGGCATTACCCTTGAAGTCGACAAAACTTCGGTAATCAACTTCACGCTCCAGGTTGGCAGTGCCACGCAGACAATAACCGTTACCGCCGATACCGTGCTCGATATTGGCAAAGCGGACGTCGGCGAGGTGGTGGAAAACAAGCGCGTCACCGAATTGCCATTGAACGGTCGCGATCCGATGATGCTCTCCTCGCTTGCCGCCGGCGTAACCTACAACAGCAGTGGCTATACGCGGCCGTTCGACGATACGCAGGCAAACACATCCGTCAACGGTGGCGGAAACGGGAATGTCGAGATCCTGCTGGACGGAACTCCGAACACCGCTTCGCCCATCAACATCACTGGCGGCTCAACTGAAGGCATCGCAAGGACCGCCTATACCACTCCGGTTGACTCCGTGCAGGAGTTCAAGATGGTCACCAGCCCCTACGACTCGCAATATGGCTTGATGTCCGGCGGCGTGGAGGATGTCATTCTCAAGTCGGGGACGAATAAGATTCATGGCGATGTCTACGAATTTGCGCGCCGTACCTGGCTGAATGCCAACAGCTGGGTAAATGACTACCGAACAGCCGAAGCGAAAGCGGCAGGCACTGATTATTCGTCATTCAAGAAAGCTGAGAGCAAGTGGGACCAATACGGTTTTGAATTGGACGGCCCGATTGTCATCCCTAAACTCTACAACGGGAGGAACAAGTCCTTCTTCACGGTGCAATGGGAACATTTCCACGCCCTCAGCCCACTGACAGACATCGCTTCGATTCCCGATCCTGCGTGGGCGGACGGCGATTTTTCCAATCTCGACTACTGGACCGGCTCCGCATACGTGCCCAAGCTAATCTATGATCCGACCACGGCGGTACTGGACACGAATCCGGCCGATACGGACACGGTCGGGGACTATGTCCGCACACAGTACCCCGGCAACAAGATGACGACGGTCGATCCGTTGGCGCAAAAAATCATGAAGTACTGGCCTAAGCCGAATGTCAACATTACAGGCGGGCAAGATCACTGGGCTAACAACTATGTCCTCAGCACCGCTGGAGTCGACACATACGACAACGCGCTGGTGAAATGGGACGAGAACCTGTCGGCAAAAGACAGCTTCACCCTGCGTTACGGCTACTGGATGTGGAACAACACCTATAACGGCAACGGATTGCCTGCTCCTCTTGAAACAGGTGCGAACCCAATCGTAAAACGCTCCCACACCTTCGCCTTGGAAGAAAAGCATACCTTCAGTCCGAATCTGTTGCTCGACTTCCGGGCCAATGTGACGGTACGCGTAGACCTCTCGCGCGGCGGGCCAGCCTACGATCCGACCACCCTCGGCTGGAGCCAGTCGGAGATCACCAGCCTGGGAGGTGGCGCCAAGAGCTCGCTTCCTCGTATGTGTTTCGGCAGTAACTACAGTGGTTGGTACGGAGCGGCTTGCGATGGTTGGGGAGCCGGTCCCGACTACACGAACGTCGGTTCCGGTGGCAACACCGAGGCCGTCAAGGACTCTTTGAACCTCTTGCCGTCCGTTACCTGGATCAAGGGTAACCATTCGATGCGCGGTGGCATAGACGTCCGCCTTTGGCAGAATACGTATCCCGTCTTGGGTGGCGGCGTAACCCTTTGGACCAACGCCTTTTGGACGACCCAGACTGCCAATCATGCGCATGACGTTCTTAGCGACGGAAATGACTTTGCTTCCTTCCTGACCGGTGTTCCCACCTATGCCGGCAACCAGATATGGCCGCAGACCTACCAGTCGGAACACTATTTCGCGCCCTTCTTCCAGGACGACTGGAAGGTAACCAGGAAACTGACCTTGAACCTTGGCCTCCGCTGGGACGTGATCCCGGGCGAGACCGAGCGGCACGACCAGGGCAACGGCGACTTCGACACGACGACTCCGAACCCCTACCTTACCGGCGTGACAGTTCCCGGTCACAGCGGTGCTCTCCTCGGCGGCCTTACCTTTGTCGGCGTCAACGGCGTCCAAAGAGGTGTCTACAAGACGGACAAGAGCGATTGGCAACCGCGGTTCGGATTTGCTTACGCCCTGGACAACAAGACCGTCCTCCGCGGCGGATTCGGCAAGTCGATGCAAACTCCGCAAAACGGCTTCAGCGTCTCCGGCTATAGCGCCGCGACCACTGGCGCGACCTCCAACCCCAACTACGCGTCGGGGATCTTTCCCAATTATCAGAACCAGCTTGAGAATTTATTCTGGGGTGGTCCCACAGGCTCGGTTCTGCAGCCGACCGGTAATAAGCTGGGGCTGGGGACAGATCTCGGGCAAGGCTTCAACGTCCTTAACGCGCACTACAAAAATCCCAGCTTCTGGAGCTATTCGCTGGGCGGCGAGCGCCAGTTCCTGAAAAACAGCAGCGTCAACGTCTCCTATGTTGGCAGCCGTTTGTATGACGGTTCCAGCCAGAGCAACATCAACCTGCCAAGCAATTCTCTGCGCGTGCTTTGCAACCCGATCACCGGCGGCAACCCGTATAACTGCGACAGCAGCAACCCTGCTTCCAGCTCCGCCAATCCTTTCTTGGGTCTCACCACGGCGTTCGCTGGAACGTCTTATGGAACCAACACAACCATGTCCAACCTCGATATTTCGCGTCCCTTTCCGCATTTCGGGGATGTGAACCATCAACTGGAGAACGATGCCCGAACCTGGTACAACTCACTCCAGATCACCGCTTTGCACAAGTTCTCCGACTCCCTGACGCTGCACGGAACCGAAACCTGGTCGAAGCAGATGGATGCGGGCAAGTGGCTCGATCAGAATTACGGGACCCGCGTAAAGAACATCGACAGCAACGATATGCCCCACCGCATTACCGTCTCCGGCGTTTATGACCTTCCGATCGGACGTGGGCGCATGCTTTTGTCCAATACAAACCGTCTCCTCGATACAGCGGTGGGCGGATGGGAATTCAGCAGCTTGTTTATCTGGCAGTCGGGAGTTCCGCAGACAATGTCAGGTTATATTCTGCACAATCCCAATCTCACACGCCGCAACGAAAAGGGCGGCCGATATATCCGGGTCTTTGCCCCGTACGCGGAGCATTACGTGCAAGTCAACAACGTACCAACTCTTGAACAATACACCACAAGTTACACCTATGACGGACCCAACCCCGGCTATGCGAACTTTGAGGACGTGCCGACGTATGCGCCCTCTGCTCCGAGTGTGAACTGGTCCGGCATTCGCGAGGCCGGTATGCGGAGTTTCGACAGCAGCTTCTCTAAGAAATTCGAGCTCTACGAGAATTGCAAACTGCAGCTGCGTCTTGACGCCTTCAACCTGCTGAATCATCCGGAGTGGACCGGGGGGGCCACTACTGGCACCTCCGACGCCAATCTCGGCCGCCTTGACAAGACCGGCGGTCAATCGAACAATCCTCGGCAGATGCAGCTTTCTGCCAAAATCATCTGGTAATCTAACCGTATTCAGAGAAACCGGCATAGGGGGAGCGGTCATCCGCTCCCCCTTTCCGCATCACCCGGCATGCGAGTACGCATCGGCCCATCAGCATCAATGCCGTCGCGCGGCGAATGACCCTGCGTTGCGATCCGTCAGCCGAAGGACATATCGAGCTACAAATCCGGGCACCGGCAGCGGGTGTCTCAGGAGTAACTGTCGACACGCTGGACCCAACCACCACCGGCACGTTAGCGACCAGCATGGGCCTCCCTGCTGGTAAACTTCTGTCTACCGAGGTTTGCAATCATGCGCAAGCACGCTGGGGATGGCGGTCGCTCAAGGCCACTCTGCAACTTCACATCTGGTGTTCCAGTAGCGGCTCTTTTGTTAAGTTTCATGGTGTCGATGGCGGCGCCGCTTTGGTCTCAGGACACGGCCAACCCCACATTCGAGGATGTCAAGAAGCAAGCCAACGAAGCTCGAGAGTCGAAGCGGCTTGATCAAGCGGTTGCGCTCTACCACGAGGGAATCAAGCTAAAGCCAAGCTGGGATGAAGGGATTTGGTATCTAGGTACGAGCCTGTACGCGCTGAAGCGTTACGCTGAAGCGCGCGATACCTTTCAGCATCTGGCGATTTCGAATCCTGGCAACGGCCAGGTCTGGGGGCTGGCCGGGATGTGCGAGTTCGAGCTCAAGAACTACCCTCACGCACTGGAATATCTGTTGCGTTCGGAAAGTATAGGCGTTCGCGGGAGTGATCAACTCGCGTACTTGATCCGCTTCCGCATCGCCCTGCTGCTGAACCGCTCAGGCGACTCCGAACAGGCGCTTGCCCGTCTTATTCAAATCGCTGCGGGAGGCGCCTATCCTCCCGAGGTGATTGAGGCCATGGGCTTGGGCCTCCTCCGAGCCCCACTGCTGCCCTCGGAAATCCCAGAGCAGGATCGCGACCTCTATGTGAGGGCGGGCAAGGCCGTGAACGCGTGTGTAACTCACGACAACGAGGAAGCGGCGCGGCTCTTCGAGGAACTTGTCGCCGCCTATCCGGATCGCCCCAACGTGCACAACGCGCGTGGCGAGTTCCTGGTCCAAATCGACCCGAATAATGCGCTGCCTGAGTTTCAGCGCGAACTCGAGATCAACCCCTCTCACCCTAGCGCGCTCTTACAGGTGGCGAGCCTCTATTTGACCCAGGGGGCTCCGGAGAAGTCGCTTCCCTATGCTCGCCGCGCGGTGAAGGCAAATCCCAACGCTCCGGAGCCCCACCGGGTCTTGGGAGAGTCGCTGATCGAATCGGGAGAAATATCGTCCGGTATCCAGGAGTTGCAAACGGCAGCGCGGCAGGCGCCCGAATTTCCCCAAACGCACTTTCTCCTGGCCGAGGCGTACAGACGGGCGGGCAACAAAGCTCTGGCGAGCCAGGAAATGGTTGAATTCCAACGCCTGGATAGGAAAGGTGAAAGTGAGTACATCGAAGCCAATACCCACAAGTAATTGTGCATCCATGGAGACCATGGCGAGAGCAGAAACAGGAAGTGTGTGGTCTGGCAAATAGCAGTGAAACGGGCCGGTTCTTGAGGAAAGAGCCCGGCCGCATTCGAGACTTCGGATACGGCCGGGCTCCGCTTTAGCTCCAAACTGGCGCAGAGGCGAGGAACCCTCTACTTTTTCCGCGGCGGAGAAGCAATCGGTTCTTCAATTGCAACTACGCGATCTCCTTGCACATTGTGGAGCGTCTGCCGGATCCCGCTTGGCCAGGCAATATCAATCCGCTCGGCTACCTTCGAGCTCCCGAGCCCGAAGTGCACGCGGCTGTCGCTGGAAGAGGCGTAGCCAACGCTCGTGGTTACCTCATTGAACTGTTGCGCGCCGTCAGGGGTTGTGAGTTTGATCTGCGCGCCAATTCCCATGCGGTTGCTCGTCGTGCCACGGAGTTGCAGAAGTATCCAGTGATTGTTGGTCTTGGTGATGTTATGGAACAACTTGGCGGGGCCATTCAGAACCGACACCACAACATCCATCCGGCCGTCGTTGTCCAAATCGCCTACGGCAGATCCTCGATGAAGTGCTGGAATTTGAAATGCGGCTCCCGCCGCGGTGCTCACATCCTGGAACTTCTCATTGCCGAGGTTCCGAAAAACAGCATTCGGTTGTTTGTAGGGGTGCGTCGAGGCGAGAGCGGGTTCCGCGACATCGGACCGTGCCACGAACAGATCCTTCCAGCCGTCGTTGTCGAGATCGACCATGGCATTGGACCATCCAGCCATGCTCTGCGTGGCCCAGGCAAGTCCGCTGCTCATTGTGGCATCGTCGAATTCGCCCTGTCCGCGATTTAAGAAAAGAGGAAACGTCTCCGTAGCCAACGCGGTAAACCAGATGTCGGGGCGTCCGTCGTTGTTTACGTCGCGAAAATCGGCGCCCATACCGGAGACGGTCCTGCCATGTGGGTTATAAGCCACCCAGGAGGAGACGGCGACTTCCTCGAAGCGCTTCCCTCCGACATTATGGAAGAGAAAGTTCGGACTATCGTCGTTAGCCACAAAGATGTCCATGAAACCGTCGCCGTCGTAGTCGGCAATCGCCACGCCCATGCCCCGCCCCAAATGCTGCGCGATTCCGGCCTCGGCCGAAACGTCAGTAAAAGTGCCGTCGCCATTGTTCCTATATAGAGTATTGGGAAGCGGTTCGTAAAGGCGGGGGCTGCAATAGATGCGAATGTCGGCGGCAAGGCACTCGGGATCCTTGTTGACCTCCCATTTTACGTAGTTGGATACGAACAGGTCCAGCAAACCGTCGTTGTTGTAGTCCACCCATGCCGCGGCGACTGACCACATTTTCTTCCCGTCGTATACCGCTCCGCCAAGGCCGGCTTTGTCTGTGACATCGCTGAATGTGCCGTCGCCATTGTTGTGGTAGAGGTGGTTCTTCGTTACGCCGACCACATAGAGATCCGGGCGTCCGTCGTTATCGTAATCGCCGACAGCGACGCCCATATCGTAGCCGTCACCGCCCACGCAGGCCTTGTCTGTGACGTCGGTAAAAGTGCCGTTGCCGTTGTTGTGGAAGAGACGATTCTTGTACCGCGGTCCCTCTTTCTTGAGAGACGGAATCGCGGCACCGTTCACGAAGAAGATATCCTGGTAGCCATCGCCATCGTAGTCGATCAGAGCGACGCCTGCGACCATTGTCTCGATCTGGTTTTTGTTTGGGGTTGGCGAACTGTCGATGGAAAAGTTGATGCCACTCTGCGCGGCAATCTCTTCGAACGCGATCGGACCGTTCCTTGCCGTCTGAGCCGCAGGTGCTTTCGAGGCGAGGGGCGAGGCGCTAAGCGCAACTGAGAGCAACCCTGCGATAAGATTGCAGCGAGAAAGCATTGCTTATCCTTTGTGAAGAATACCCATTTTAGTCGCTGAATCAGGAGGCACGCAATCGCGCTCTTTCGCCCCTTTACGTTTTTCCGGATCGAAGGAGGTCGTCAAGTGGTGGTTGGGGTTGGAAGTTTGTTTTTTGGGCACGAGACGTAACAGTTTGGCCACAGAGTCCGGGTTCTTCTTTCATGTCATGGCCAGCCTTGTGCAAATGGAGCGGGAGTTGACAATCGAGCGCACCCGCACTGGTCTCAAAACCGCTCGCAAGCTCGTCCGCAAAGGGGACCGGAAGCGGCGAATGACCGACAGCAAGATCGAGTCCGCAAGGAAACTGCTGGCCAACGGAATGAACTCGAATCCGTAGGTCCTCCTCCAACATCATCGGAGCATGAGTGCAGGATAGGAAAAGAACCTGTGAATCGTCTTGGAGAAGGAGCCAGGGACGTTTCAAGGCCAAACCTGCGGCCGGCTTCATCAATAGATCCAGATAGATTTACGCGAAAGGGAAACAGCGGCACGAAGTTCGTCCGCAAGGACGATCTGCCCGCTTCCCGCAAGCAGTTGAAGAACTACGACGCCATGAAGAAACTGGTCGACAGCTGGGTCGATCTGGTTACCGAGCTATCCAGCCTCCGCCTTGCCCAAAAACGCACTTGACCCAGCCGAGAACTTGGCACTGAACAGTATTGAATGTGAAGTTACGTTAAAACTGACATCTTCAGAGAAGAACGGCTCCAGTCGAAAAGGGAGAAGCGCTTCTCTCCTTCTCCCATGGCCAAATGTTTGACCAAACAAGTTCCACCTCGGCTCCCACCCACCCCAAACGTCTCTAGATATCCAGAATGCGACAGGGAAGAGGCGCTCCGGGTGTTTCGCTCTCTTGTGAGCGTTATCCGTCAGCGGTAGATTTGATTTATCTAAGAAACAGACTTCGATAGGTGAGATGCAGTGTGTAAGTCGTAAGTCTGCTGACTTATGGCAACACGTCTCGTAACTGGCAGTAAAGATATTGCCAGGCGTTTGAGTCTCTGCTAATAGTCAGGTTCTAAGACAAGAAGACGGGCCGACACTCACCGGAGTTGGCTCTCTGTCCTTTGCCCGGTCATGGAAGAGAAGAAGCTTTTCTTTTGCACCGGTGCTTCGAACGATCGAGGTCTGCGGAAGATATGGCAACATCGGAATTCTGGCAGAGAATCTCAGCATCAATGTCGTCCTCTCCGGAATGGGCGGGGGGCGAGGCAGGCGAGCCGGTGCGCGATTCACGTGGCGCTGCCCGGCTGTGGATGCTTCTGGATGCAATGACCATCCTTGCCGCGGTGATGGTCGTGACCCTTGAGAAAATGCACGACTCCCCATTAGCAGGGGTGAGAGGCTTCTGGCACGGTACGCTGATTCATGGGCGTTCGATGGGAGCGCTGCTGGCGCTGCTATGCGGATTTACCGTCGCCCTGATCCTGACCAGCCGCCGGTTGCATCTGTACACGCCCATGCGCGTGCCCAGCATTCTGCATGAGCAGCGCCTGAGTGCCCAGGCGTGTTTTACTTCCACGCTGCTGTTGACCGGGACACTTTACCTGGTCCATGCCTCGGACATTCCTCGCAGCGTGGTGCTCGCCACTGTGGGGTTGGTGACTGTTGCGGTTGGCTTGCGGCGCCTGATTTTTCGCATCCTGCTCTATCGCCAGCTCGAACGCGGAATTGGCAGGCGCAATGTGCTGATCGTCGGCACCGGACCTGGGGCCCACGCGCTTCGCCACCACCTGGAGAGCATTCCGCATCTCGGATACACATTCAAGGGCTTCATCGAGTTTTCCGGCTCCGATTCCCGCTTTCCCTCAACCTCGGGCGATGTAGTGGGCACGTTGGACACCCTCTTCCAGAACGCCCGCAGGCGGTTTGTAGATGAGATCCTCTTCACCGCTCCGTGCGAACGCAGCGTGGTGCAGAGAGTGCTCGAACAGGCGCGCACCCACGGTGTGGACCTGCGCATCGTGCCCGACATGTACGACGGCCTGACGTGGCGGGACCCCATCGAATACGTCGGCGAGTTTCCGACTATCCCACTCTACTGCAGCCGAGTGCCCGAGATGAGCCTGGCGCTCAAGCGGACACTCGACGTCGTTTTCTCAGTTTCTGTCCTTCTTCTTCTGCTGCCCCTGCTGTTGCTGATTTCCCTTGCCGTCAAGCTGGACTCGCCAGGGCCGGTGTTCTATGCCTCGGAACGGGTCGGCAAGAAAGGCCGCATCTTCCGCTGCCTCAAGTTCCGCACCATGATTCGCGATGCCGAGAAGCGGCGCGCCGAAGTGATGCACATGAACGAGCGCCAGGGGGTGCTGTTCAAGATCAGCGATGATCCGCGCATCACCAGGCTGGGTCGTTTGCTTCGCAAGTATTCCCTCGACGAACTGCCTCAGTTCGTGAATGTTCTGGCCGGCGATATGAGCGTGGTAGGGCCGCGTCCGCCGATTGCCAGCGAGGTGAAGGAGTACAAACTCGGCCACCTTCGCCGTCTGGATGTCATGCCGGGAATTACCGGGCTCTGGCAGGTGCAGGGCCGCCAGGACCCGTCCTTCGACAGCTATATTTCGCTGGACGTGACCTACATCGAAAACTGGAGCCTCTGGCTGGATATAAGGATCATCGCGCGCACGGTGGGCGTCGTCTTCGCCGGTACCGGCACCTAGTGTGCTGAGTCTCAAGTTCGCATCGGAAATGCACTGTCATCTTGAGCGTAGTTTGGCCGGCTTTTTGGCTATACGGAGTCGAAAGATCTGCAGTTGTTCTTCAACGAACTTCGGATTCACCACACCAGATTCCCAGTGTTTTCCGCAGGACCGCCGCTCGCATGGGCGGCCTTTTTGTGAGTAGGGGATTAAACTGGGAATGTGAAAATCGCACTGGCGCAGATCAATCCCACTGTGGGAGATTTTACCGGGAACCTCGACAAGATCGTCGCGGCGAGTGGCCGCGCCGCGGCCCTGGGCGCCCGGCTTACCGTCTTCTCCGAGCTTGCCATCTGTGGCTATCCTCCGGCGGATTTTCTGGAGAAGCCCAGCTTCCTGGCCCGTTGCCGCACCGCCGTCGACGAACTCGCGGCGGCCACCAAAGATCTGCCCACGGCAGTGCTTGCGGGCGTGGCCCTGCCGGCTGGGCCGGACAGCGGCAAGCCGGCCGTGAATGCGGCGGTTCTGCTGGACAAGGGCGAGCTGCTTTTGGAACAGCACAAGCGGCTGCTGCCCTTCTACGATGTCTTCGACGAGCAGAGGTACTTTTCCGCCGCGCGTCCGCAGCGGGTCGTCGAACTGGACGGTGTGCGGCTGGCCGTCACCATCTGCGAGGACGCCTGGAACGACAAGAACTTCTGGTCGCGCCGACTGTATGCGATCGACCCCATGGAAGAGTTGATGCGCCACAAGCCCGAGGTGCACATCAACCTTTCTTCGTCGCCTTTCTGGCACGCCAAGCGCGCTACACGCCGTCAGATGCTGGCGGCCATTGCGCGCCGCGACGGCATTCCGGTGCTGATGTGCAACCAGGTGGGTGGAAACGACAGCCTGATCTTTGACGGTTCTTCGCTTGCCCTGAATGCGCGGGGAGAGCTGATTGCGCAGGCCGCATCATTTAAAGAGGACCTGGTTCTGCTGGATCCCTACGATGCGCCAGAGATACCTGTTCCCGAAGAGGATTCGACGGCAGCGGCGTACTACGCGTTGGTACTCGGCACACGCGATTATGTGCGCAAGTGCGGCTTCAAGAAAGTGTTGGTCGGCTTGAGCGGCGGCATCGATTCGGCGCTGGTGGCAGCCATTGCGCGGGATGCGTTGGGCGCGGAGAACGTGCTGGCCATCGGCATGCCCAGCCAGTATTCTTCCTCAGGTTCGATCGATGACAGCCGCCACCTGGCAGCCAACCTGGGAATCCGCTATGAGACCATTGCCATCAGCGGCCTCTTCGCGCAGTTTACCCAAGCTCTTGGTCCGCTTTTCGCAGGGACAAAGCCGGATACGACTGAAGAGAACATCCAGTCGCGGATTCGCGGAGACTTGCTGATGGCGTTGTCCAACAAATTCTCTGCGCTGGTGTTGACCACCGGCAACAAGTCCGAGATGGCGGTAGGCTACTGCACGCTCTACGGAGACATGGTGGGAGCGCTGGCGGTGATCGGCGACCTGGTGAAGACGCGGGTCTATGCCGTTTGCCGTTGGCTCAACCGCGACGGCGAAGTCATCCCCGCGGCCATCCTGGATAAGCCGCCTTCCGCCGAGCTGCGCCCGGACCAGAAGGATACCGATTCGCTGCCGCCGTATGAAGTTCTGGACCCGATTCTGGAAGGATATGTGGAACGCTACGAGACTCCCGAACAGATTGCGCGTGCAAACGGTTTTGCCCCGGAACTCGTCCAACAGGTGGTGCGGTTGGTAGAGCGCTCGGAGTACAAGCGGCAGCAGGCCGCGCCGGTGCTGAAGGTTACCTCCAAGTCGTTCGGCATGGGGCGCCGGTTTCCCATCGCTGTCAAGGTTCAGGTATAAGCTAGAAGTCGTGAGATTCAGCTCAGCTCAAGGAGAATCAGCTTGATCCGTTCGTCCGCCCGTCGTACCAGTGTGCGCGTTGCCAGCATGGCCGCACTGGTTGCCCTCTCCCTGCCCGTGTTCTCTGCCTCTGCGCAGCAGCAGGCGCCGTCCGCGCCCGCAGCAGAGCAGCCCGGACCCGCTCCTTCGGCTCCGGCGCCCGCTCCTCCCGTATTTCCCAAGCCAGATCCGACGAATTTCACTGCGTCGGTGCCGACCAAGGAGACCGTCAACGCCTTTCTTACCGCCAGTTGGGGTTTCGATACCCGGCGCGTGTGGCAGGTGCAGGCGATTCTGAAGACTCCCGTCGAGGGCGTGAGCAAGGTCGTGGTCTTTGTCGGCGACAAGACCGGGCAGCAGAAGCCCACGGCGCTGCAGTTCTTCGCGCTTCCCGACGGCAAGCACATCATCGCCGGCGACGACATCATTGCCTTCGGCGAGAAGCCCTTTGGCGAGGATCGCGCCGTCCTTCAGCAGCGTGCCGATGGACCCTATCGCGGCTCGGCTTCAAAGGATCTGGAACTGGTGGAATTCGCCGATTTCCAGTGCCCTCACTGCAAGGATGCGCAGGCCAACATGGACAAGCTGGCCGTGGATTTCCCCAAGGCCCGCATCGTCTACCAGAACTATCCCCTGCCGCAGCACAAGGCGGCCGGCAGTGCGGCAGCGTTCGGGCTGTGCGTAGCCAAGCTGGGCGGCAACGATGCTTTCTTCAGCTTTGCCACGGCGGTCTATGAAGGCCAGGACGGCCTGGCGACTCCGGATGGAGCTACGCTCACCCTGAACAGCGCGGTCACCAAGGCGGGTCTCGATCCGGCCAAGGTTGCAGCCTGTGCGGCAACTCCGGCAATCCTTGCCGCAGTGGATGCTTCGGTGAAGCTGGCCAAGGATCTGAACATCAACCAGACGCCCACTCTCATTGTGAATGGCCGCCCGGTTCCTATCGCCGGCACGCCCTACGAAACCATTAAGGAGATCGTGGAGTACCAGTCGAAGCTGGACGGTTTGACCAAATAACGCTCTCGCAGTATCGAGCAGGATAGAAATCCCGCAATCGGCGCATTTCCCAACCGGGAGATTGCGCAGATTGCGGGATTCTGTTTTTGTGTGCCGATGAGGACGCGGTGCGACGAGGCCTGTTGATTCAGCCCTTGAATCAGTGCGTGCTCTCGCCAGGCTCGATGCGCATCATCGGGGTGTGGCCGGCCGCCTGGGTGGCGCGAATCACGTGCGGGCTGATGATGATCAGCAGCGTCGCATAGTCCTTCTGGGTGTCCTTGTCGGTAATGTCGTTCAGGCCGGGAATTTCGCTGAAGCCCGGCGTGCCGCTGACGGCGCGGCTCTCTGACTTGTCCAACTCGCTGGCCACCGCCACGCCCTCGCCCTGGCGCAGCGTGACCACGCCGGAATAGGCGCGGTTGTTGAGGATGGGGTTACCGTTGAGGGAACTTCCGGAGAGCGCGTCGATCTTCATGTCGATGCTGAGGGCGACCAGGTTGTCGCGCATCACTTTGGGAGTGGCCTTGAGGGTCAGGCCCAGATCCTGATACTCGACCTGCGGAACATTGGACGAGCTGCTGCTGACTGAAGAGAGCAGCGAGCTGAGACTGCTCGAGGTTCCAGCGCTGGTCAGCCCGGCGATGCTACTGGAACTGGACGACAGGCTTGAATAGGACGAGGTCTGGATGGGATAGCGGCTTCCGAGGCGCAGTGTGCCGGCTTCGCCATCGCCGAGCCGCAGCTGCATCTTGTCCAACTCGCGCGAGTCGGAGGAGTTGATGCTCAGGTTGGCCGTGACCGATCCCGGAGAAAGCGCCGACTCCGTGAGCCCGCCGCCGAACAGGGCGAAGCCGCTCGAGAACAGGGAGCTCGAGACCTGGCCGGAAGCCACCAGAATGCCCAGAATCGCCAGCGTATCGCCCTTAGCGGCCAGTCCCGAAGAGACGATTTCCTGCACCAGGGACTGGTTTGAGTTCAGAATGGACTGTTCTTCGGTGTAGACGTTGAAGGCCGACACGGCTTGCGTCGGTTGAACTCCGGTATTGCGCTGCTTGGTGTGCGCGATCTGGATCAGGTCCACATCGAGCATCACCTGGTTTCTTCCGTCGAGCAGTTCGCGCATGGTGGCGTTGAAGGCGGCCAGTGTCTTCGCTGGTCCGCGTAGGGTCACCGTGCCTGCCGTAGGTTCCGCAACCGCCTGTTGGATGCTGAAGACATTCTTTGCCAGGGCTGCCACGTCGGCCAATTCTGTGGCGCTCAAGCCAGTAAGATAAACGGTCTCCATTTCCTGGCGGGTGAACTGCTCGCGGAGGGCATGTGTATCGCGAGCTGCCAGCACATGGTGTGCATCCAACGGGACGAAGAAGCAGCCGGTGACCAATTCCACCATCTGTGCAGCGGTCTCAAAGCCGACGTCGTCCACATCCAGGCGAACCAGAGTGGGCCGAACGCTGTCGTCTACCGTGACCTCGATTCCGTAGGCGTGGAAGACCTGCTGCAGGAGCTGGCGCTGGTCGGTATGCAGATGGAAGCTGTGCGCTCCGGAGGTGGGCGACAGCAGGTCGGCAGCGCCTGCCGTGGCCGCTCCTTTCTCGTAGAGGGGCTGGGACTCACCCGCGATGGCGTCGTCTCCCAATTCGCTCATGTGCTGGCGCACCAGGGCGTTGGTGGGGTCGAGTTCGGCGGCATGGGCCAATGCCGCGCGCGCGCCCGCCGCATTGGAAAGCAGGCGCGCCTTGGCCGCGGTTTGCACCAGCGCCGTGACCGCGTGGCTGCGCGCCAACAGGGCCGCGAGAGGATAGTCGGCGTTGCTTGGGTCCAGCTTCGCCGCCTGCTGGTAGCTGCGCATGGCATCTTCAAAGCGCTCCGCCTGAAAGAGCTTGCTGGCCTCCAGATAGAGCTTGGCTGCGCGGCGCCGGTCGGAGTTGCGCACTTGCTTGTCCTGGGCGGATGCCTGACTTGAGGTCTGTGCCGAAACCGGAGCCTGGGCGAGCGGTGCGGCGGTCTGCGCCAGCAGCGAGCCCGGCAGAACGGCGAGAAGCACTCCCGAAGTCCAGAACTGCGTCCATTGCCGGAACCGGTAGGCAGCCTGGGAGCGCGAGAATGAAGAGGGTGCGCTCACTCTGCGACCCCTGGCGCCGAGAGCAGATCGGCTAGGCTGGTGGCGCAGACTTCGGGCCGGTGCTCGAGCAACTCTTCGTAACTGTAGTGGCCGGTCGCGACGGCAATTACGGGCAGGGAATTGGCGTGCGCCGCGGCAATGTCGCGGGGCGTATCGCCCACCACGCAGACTCGCGCCTCCTTGCCGGCCAGCTCCCGTGCCTTGCGTGCCGCGTTCCCCACCAACTCGGCACGGTCGGGGAAGCAGTCGCTGAAGCCGCCGAAGCGGAACCACTCGCGCAGCCCGGCTTCCTCGATCTTGATCCAGCCGATGGTCTCCAGGTTGCCGGTGGCCACGCCCAGCAGCGCTCCGCGGCGCGCCAGGTGCGCCAGGGTGTCTTCAACGCCCGGCATCAGCACAAGGTCCAACTCCTGCCGATGTTCCGCAACTGTGCGGCCCATGGCGTCGAGGATGGCCTGGATTTTCGTCTCCAGCACGGCGGCGGGAATCTTTGCCTGCTTGCACGCTGCGCGCAGTATGGCTGTATCGGTACTGCCGTGGATGGGAACTCCGGCCAGCGTGATTTCAAAGCCGGTGACGCGCCGGACGCTCAAGGCGACCGAGCCGAAGTGAATGTGGTCGCGGCTCAGCAGAAGCGTGCCGTCGATGTCGAAGAGATACGCGTCCTGTGCGTCCCAGGCAAAGCCCGGTTCGATTTGGACGCGTCCTTGCTGGGTCGTTGGATTCGTCAACATTTCCCTATTGTGGCGTACGGCCTAGCGCATGCCTTGGCGTATTGCGCTATACACAGGACGCTCGCTGCGGGGCGGACGCTTGAGCCCGGCGCGCACTTCGGCCAGGTTCAGCCCCAGTTCCGCCATGGAGCGGCTCAGGGTGTTGCGGTGCATCCCCAACTCCTCCGCCGCCTTACACTGGTTTCCCCGGTTCGCCTCCAGCACTTCGCGCAGAAACTGCCTCTTGAATTCGCGCACAGCGTCCTCATAGCGAATACCGCTGGAGTGCATTTGCGTCACCAGACTGTCCAGTTCTCTTCTCACGTCTACCCCTTGATTCTCTCTATCCTGACAGATATTTCGTTCAACAGGTGTGTCTGAATTCACAGACCGCCGCTGCCGGGGTGCAGCCACCGGGGCGACTCCTTCTCCAAATACGTAAGCCCATGCCGCACGCGATCGGCCAACTCCTGCGGGCTGATGTGCGTGCTCAGGTGGCAGGCCCCGAAAAACTGCTTGGGCAGCCTGGCATCCAGCAGCCAGTGTGCCTTGGGGAAAAAAGCTACGGTGACCCATATGACCACGGTCACCATCAGTGCTCCCTGCAAAAATCCAAATGCGCCGCCGGCCAGCTTGTCCAGGCAACCCAGGCCGATCTGGTGCATTGCATTGCCCAGGAAAGAGCCGACAAAGCCCACCACTGCCATTACCACCAGCGCAATCAGCAGGAAGCCGATCACGTTGGCTACCGCCTCAATGCGCACCAGAGGCAACAGCAGGGCCGCAACACGCCCGTAGTTCCAAGCCGCCAGCACCAGGCCCAGCACCAGGCCGCCCAGCGAGCAGACGGAGCGGAAAAAGCCCTGCTGCAACCCTCCCAGCACAGCCAGCGCGATGACAATGACGATCAACCAGTCGACCAGCGCCATGCCTGCTCCGATCATGCGCTATCAAGCGAGATCCCGTCCGGTCAAACGCCGGAAGGCTTCAAGATATTTGGCCTGCGTGCGCTCGACCACATCCTCGGGCAGAGTAGGCGCAGGTTCCTGCTTGTTCCAGCGGATCGTTTCAAGATAGTCGCGCACGAACTGTTTGTCGAATGAGGGCTGTGCGCCGCCCGGTTTCCATGCCGCGCCATCCCAGAAACGCGAAGAATCCGGCGTCAACACCTCATCGGCAAGGATAATGCCTTCCGCGGTTCTGCCGAACTCGAACTTGGTGTCGGCCAGGATCAGGCCGCGCGATTCGGCGTGCGCCTGCGCCCTCTCGTAAATGGCCAGGGTCAGGCGGCGCAATTCCGCGGCGTCAGCTGCGCCTATCAGTTTTTCGGCGGCCGCAAAGTCGATGTTTTCATCATGTGCGCCATCCTGGCTCTTGGTGGAAGGGGTAAACATCGGCTGCGGCAGCCGCGAACCGTCCAGCAGGCCCGCGGGCAGCGAGACTCCGCAAACCGCTCCGCTGGCCTGGTATTCCTTCCATCCCGAACCGGCCAGGTAGCCGCGCGCCACGCACTCCAGGGGAAACATGGCGGCCCGCTTGCACAGCATCGAGCGGCCGGCCAACTGGTCGGCATACGGCTGAAGCGCAGCGGGAAACTCGCGTACGTCGGCTGTAATCAGGTGGTTGGGAACCAGTTCCGACAAGAGATCGAACCAGAAAAGGGAAATCTGGGTCAGAATCTTGCCTTTGCCGGGGATGCCGGTGCCCAGAACGTGGTCGAAGGCGGAAATTCGGTCGGTTGCGACCAGCAGCAGTGCGTCGCCTACCGCATAGAGGTCGCGCACCTTGCCACGACCCACGAGCGCCGTTGTACCTAAATTCGTCGTCAAAAGAGATGTCACGGAAGGCCTTCCACTGGAGGGACTGAAGTTCCGATTTTCCAGCCAGCGGAGCGCTTTGTCAATCGGCCGGCGCCGGAATTGAAAATGAGGAGAAAAAACGATTAATATGCGCTGCGGGCAGAGTGTGCAAGAAACTACACACCTGTGTGACGGCCGTCACGGTACGTGTTTCCGGCATGCGAGACACTCCACTTGTCAACATGGTTCGGAGGGCAGATAACTATGTCTTCTTAGAGCCGGGCGACACGAGGCAGCAGTGGAAAGGGGAAGCCGCGGCTAGCTTCGTTTGTACAGGGATCACCAGTAGCCGCATGCTACCGACCTCCAGCGTCGGCTACTGGTACCCGGTTATCGTTATCTTGTTTAAAGCAAGCGCCTCCGAAGAGAAGAGATCCTTCGGGGGCGATTTTTTGTCTGCCATCCACCCTCCAGAAATTGGTCGCGAGACGCGGAGCGGCCTACCCGGAACCCTTGCATATCCTGAAAAGAAGTGCGAATTGTGCCGATAAATATAGCGGAACTCAAGAAGACGTGCCCCCCTAGGAAGCGCGCATTGCGGTGGATTGGCTCAAGACGTTCGCCCTGTGTATTGCGAAATGGGAACTGCTTCGATTTTGTGGGCAGGGAAACCGGTGCTTTGCGCCCGGAATTCGCGCCATCTTTTCGCCTCCGACGCAGGGTGTAAACGTGTTCGCTATCTTTCCGATGAAATTCCCCGAACGCTTCAGGGCGGACTCTTCCGATGCGGAGCGGCCTGTTGACCGGCAGCTTCCCCCGATGCGGGGGCAGGGCCAATGAAAAGTCTTTTCAGCATTTCGGTTCTGACCCTGGGGCTCGTTCTTGCTCCGCTGGCAGTTGCGAGCGATCTGACCATTTCGCGCACGGTGCTTGAAGACCGGACCGGCACTCTGACCATTGACGATGTTGCGCGCCGTGACGGAACCCCGACGGGCTCGACGATGTCCATGGGTAGCAGTAATTCCGTGCATTGGATGCGTTTACAGGTGCACGCGCCGGCACATGGAACCAAGGTTGTGCTCTACATTCTCCCGACCTATCTCAGTGAGGTTCGTCTCTACGAGAGGGATTCGAGTGATCCAACGGGGTGGAAGACGCGCGTGACTGGGAGCCACTACGCCTTCAGCCAACGTGATCGCGCTACCACTTCGCTGAGCTTTCTTGTCGACGTGCCTGGGCCGCAGGCAACCTTCTATCTTTGCCTCAAGACCAAGACCGCCTTCGTGATTCGGGTGGAAGCGATGGAGCCGGAAGAGGCGGACCGGAGAGACCACCAGCGCGATCTGCTGGAGATGTTCTTCGCCACGTCGATGATGTTCCTGCTGCTTTGGGCGATGCATAGCTATTTTCTTGACCGCCAGCGCGTCACGGTTCTGTTTGCTGTCTTCCAGGCTGTGTTCACGCTGTTTGGAATCGTTGCGATGGGCTATCTGGCGCCGCTGAATCCGGCCAGCTTTCCCGCGCTTGTGCCTTGGATCGATGCCATCCTGTACCTCTCCATCAATTTCACAAGCCTGCTTTTTTGCCGCGAACTGTTCAAGCCGTATGAACCGCCGCCGCTGATGATGCGCGGGCTGAAACTGTTGCTCTGGACTTATCCCGTTCTTCTTGCTGCACTGGTGCTTGGATACAACAGCTTTGCCATCAACGGCAACGCCGCGCTCACCAAGGCCAACTGGATATATTTCACAGTCGTGGCCTTTTCCCTGCGCAAGGAAAACCAACCAAGCCGGCGTCTGATGCAGGTCTTCTTTGTCTTTGTGCTGCTGAACAACTCGGTCTTTTGGATTGCCTTGCTCTCCAGCCGATTCATCTCAAAGGCCGATCTGGGCGGCTTGCAAATGCTTGTCATCGATGGGTTGGTGATCGGGGGAATGTTTGCAGTGATTCTGCACCTGCGCACGCGCCACACATTGCAGCAGGCACAACGCGACGCGCTGGAACTGCTGCTGGTCCAGGAAAAGTTCAAAATCGAGCAGGAACTGAAGAAGCAGATCGAGGTGCAGGCGCAGACAGATGACCTGACCGGGCTGTACAACCGGCGTCACTTCCTTCAATTGGCGGAGTACGAACTGACGCGCGCGATCCGCTTCAAGCGGCCGCTGACGCTGCTAGTGATCGACATCGACAAATTCAAGGGGATCAATGACACCCTGGGGCACAACACGGGCGATGCCGTTCTGAAGGACGTGTCCAGTCTGATGCGGGCGACGCTGCGCGACGAGGACATTCTGGGCCGCACCGGAGGAGACGAGTTTACCGCGGTGATCGTTGAGACGGAAGGAACGGACGCTGCCGAGCTGGCACAAAGGCTTTGCACCACCGTGGCAGAAGCCAGAGTGATTCGCAAAGAGAACGGGCCCATGCGCGTCAGCATTTCGGTGGGCGTGGCGGGATTGAAGGGGCGAAGCCTCAGTTTCAGCGGGCTGCGCGATGAGGCCGACAGGGCGATGTACATGGCCAAACAGGCGGGGCGGAATCAGATCTCCGTCAACCGCTAGGGTGGCGTCTCTAGCGTTCATTTCAAAGTTGTGCGATTCACCATGCAGGACAAGGGCCGAACGACGGGTCTGTTCCTTCAATCGGCTTCCCGCGGGGCGGGTATGTTCTGATACGAGCCTGGATCTGGGCCGGAGCCGTCAAGGGTGAAGCGCAAGCGGCCTGCGGCGACGCGCACCCGCAGGTGGCGATACTTGGCTAGGTAAAAGAGGCCCACGAATGCCGCGACAAAGCCCGAGACTGCTCCCACGCCCAGCGCCCAGCGCGGGCCGAACTTGTCCGCAACCCAACCGACAATCGGCGCGCCAATCGGTGCGCCGCCCAAAGCGATGGCCAGCAGAATCGCGATCACGCGTCCGCGCATGACGGGCTCGGTGGTGAGTTGAACCAGGCTGATCACCGTGGTGGTGAAGGTCTGCGCCGCGATGCCGATAACGATCAGGGCGAGGCCGAAGAGCCAGTAGTTGGGCATCACCGCGGCCAGCGCCAACCCGAAGCCAAAGACTGCGGCGCCGGCGAAGAGAAGCGCGAGCTGGGGCGTCTCTCGCCTGGCGGCCAGCAGCGCGCCGGCCACGGTCCCGATGGCCATGATGGAGGTCAGCAGGCCGTATTGGCCGGCCCCGGCGTGAAAGACGGTGACCGACATAGTGGAGATGAAGATGGGGAAGTTGAGCCCGAAGGTACCCACCAGAAAAATCATCAGTAGAACGGCTTTCAAGTCGGGCCGCTTCCAGATGTAACGAAAACCTTCGGCGAGGCTGCCGCGGGTTCTCTTGGCCCTGCTCTTCAAGTGAAGTTCGCCGACGCGCAGGAAACTCAGCGAGCAGAGCACGGCGGCAAACGAGACCGCATTGATCAGAAACACCCAGCCTGCGCCCACGGCGGCGATCAGCACGCCGGCGATGGCCGGACCGATCATCCGCGCGGCGTTGAACGATGTGGAGTTCAGCGCCACGGCGTTCGAGAGATCGGTTTCGCCCACCAGGTCCGAGACAAATGTCTGCCGCGCCGGCGAGTCGAAGGCCGCAACGCAGCCCAGCAGAAACGCAAAAACATACACGTGGCTCAACCGGACGAAGCCGCCAACGGTGAGGATGCCTAATCCCAGAGCTAACACGCCCATGGCCGCCTGCGTGGCCAGCAAGAGCTTGCGCCGGTCCAGATGGTCGGCGGCAAAGCCGGTCAGGGGCAGCAGCAGAATCTGCGGCGCGAACTGGAGTCCTGTGACCACCCCCACAGCGGTCGCATTATGGTGGGTCAACTGGGTCAGGACTATCCAGTCCTGGGCGATGCGCTGCATCCACGTTCCCACGTTGGAGACGATCGCCCCGCCGGCCCACATCCGATAATTGAAGCCTCTCAGCGAACGGAAGGTCCCCTTCATGCCTGGGCGCTGTCAAGAAGTTGAAGAATCTCCTCGGTCGTTCCCGTTTCGCCCAGACGCGGAAAGATCTGCGTGACGCTGTGGATGTGTGCCTCGGGATTTCTGTCCATCATGGCGTCGACGGCGAGGGCGACGTTGAAACCGCACTCATGCGCCTGGCGTGCGGTGGACTCGACGCCGACGCTGGTCGAAACCCCGGCGATTACCACCTCCGTGACGCCCAGGCCCTTCAGATGTTCTTCCAGGCCGGTCTTCGTGAAGGCTCCCCAGGTCTCTTTGGTCACCGTACGGTCTTCCGGCTGCTGGTTCAGCTCCGGAACGAGTTCGGTCCACCCTTCGGGGTACTCCGTGGTGCGGGGAGGCTGTTCTGTTCGTCCCGGCGCTCCACCGGCAACGTTGACGAGCACGACCGGCAGGCTATGACGACGGAATCCGGCGGCCAGCGCGGCGGCGTGCTCCACCACTTCGCGGATCGGTTCAACGGCGGCCGAACCGACGATGCCTTTTTGCAGATCGATGACGATGAGAGCGGTCTTTGGATCAAGCGCGGTGATTGCCATGGGAATCTCCTTCTGAATGTGGGATGCGGTTAACTCTGTTCGTAGGTGCCGGTCAAATCTCCGCGGGCGACGACGGTTCCTGCCACACCCTTCAGAAACTGCTTCGCCCTGGGCGCGGATTGGAATCTGGCTGGGCAATTGAGCGCGAGAATGTGGAAGACATACCGACGCGGCCCGTGGCCAGGAATCGGGTGGGGACCCACGTAGCCCCGGTTGCCCGGTGAATCTTCATGCTTCCTCCCCGGTCAGGCGCTTGATCAACTTCGTGGCGCTGGCGAGTTCATCCTGCTCCTGCGGCGTGAGTTTGGTTTGAATGGCGCGAAACAGCCAGTCCTCTTTTGCCGCGCGCCGGGCACTGATCAATTGCCGGCAGGTGGTGGTGAGAGACAGGATGGTCTGCCGCCCGTCGGCCGGGTCGGGTGTACCGCTGACCAGTCCGGCCGCCTCCAGCGTGTCAATCGTGGCGCCCATGGACTGCGGACGCACCCCCTCGGCCCGCGCCAGGGCTGTGACGGTCGCCGGGCCCTCGCGCTCCAGGCGGAGGATCACAGACTTTTGCGGCCAACTGATGTCTCCTGGTTGCGACTGCTCCCGGAGCCGCCGGGCCAGTCTGCTGAGCAGAACACGCAGTTCTCCCGTCAGAGCGGAGAGGCGTGCAGTTTGGGGATCGATCGGTTGTTCGTCCATGGACACACTCTAGCATATACGAAGTAAAACTACAAAGGTTAGCTTTGTAAAACAGAGAGGCATAGCTCTTGCGAGATGACGCAGAACGGCTTACCGCCATGTGGCGCGAAAAATGCCAGGAAATGGTCCGCGAAGGGACAGGAACGGGCAAAAGCAAGGGCTCCTTGACAGTTCAAGGAGCCCTTGCTTTTGCTGATTACGCTTTTGCGCTATGCCGTGGCGCGCACCTGGTCGTGATGGGCCAAGTGCAGGCTCACCACCTTGGAGACGCCGGGCTCCTGCATGGTGACGCCGTAAATCAGGTCGGCGGACTGCATCATGCGGCGGGAGTGGGTGACGACCAGGAACTGGGTCTCCTTGCTCAGCGAGTACATCAGGTCGGCGAGACGGCCCACGTTGGTTTCGTCCAGAGGCGCGTCCACTTCGTCGAGGACGCAGAAAGGGCTGGGCTGGAACTGGAAGATGCCCACCAGCAGCGCGAGGGCAGTGAGCGCCTTTTCGCCGCCGGAGAGCAGAAGCACGTTCTGCAGCTTCTTGCCCGCGGGAGAGGCCACGATCTCCAAACCGCTTTCGTCCTGGTTTTCCGTGTCGGTGAGTCGTAGGAAGGCCTGGCCGCCGTGGAAAAGGCGAGTGAAGACCTGGCCGAAGTTCTCGTTGATCCGCGCGAAGGCCTCGTCGAATTTGGTGCGCGAGATGCGGTCGATTTCCTTGATCGTATCCTGCGTGTTTTCGATCGACTCCGTCAGGTCCTTGCGCTGCGTGTCGAGGAAGTCATGGCGTTCGGCGGTCTCCTTGTACTCTTCGAGAGCCATCATGTTCACCGGGCCCATTTGCTCGATGCGCTGGCGCAGGGCGCGGCAAGCTTCGTCCTCCGCGGCGAGTTCTTCGCCGGCCAGAAAAACGATGGCTTCGTCGGCGCGGAGCACGGCCGCTTCGCAATTGACTTCGGCCAGGCAGCTTTCTTCCAGGTGGGCCAGATCGGCGCGCAGCTTGGCCACTTCGCTGGCGCGGCTGGCTCGGTCCTCGCGCATCTGGTCCAGGGTGGCGCGGCCGGTCTTGAGTTCGGCCTCCATGGTGGCCAATTGCTGGCGCAATGCCTGCGCCTGGGCGGCAGCCGACTGAGCCAGCGACAGAGCTTCTGCGCGTGTCGTGGTCAGCTCCTGCTCGCGCTGGGACAAGGCAGCGCTCTCGTTGACGCGCTGCTCGCGCTCGGCCGCGGCCGCGGTGAGTTGCTGTTCGATGGAGAGCACGCGGCGCTCCAGATCGGCGTGCAGGCGGTCGATGCGCTGGAAAGCTGATTCTGCCCCGCGGCGGCGCTCTTCCAAGCCGGCCAGCTGCGCCGTTGCCTGGGCTGCGTCCTGCTGCAAGCCTTCGCGCTTCTGGCGCAACTCCGCCAACTGTGCCTGCAGTTCTTCCAGAGCAGCTTCGGCGGTCGAGTGCTCGGCCTCCAGGCGCACGGTCTCTTCGCGCTTCTGGTCGATGCTGGCTTTCTTGGCTTCGCGCGCATCCTTGTTGCGTGCGGCCTGCGCCGTCCACTCCTGCAAACGCCGCTCGACGCGCTGCGTTTCGGCTTCCATCTGCTTCAGCGCAGCGCCCTGGTTGGCGGTGTCGCGCTCGGTCAGGCGGCGTTCTTCGCCGCGCGCATCCAGTTGCGCGGCCATTTCTTCAATAGCCTGGGTCAGCGCGGCAGCTTCCGACTCGGCTTTCGCCAAGCTGGATTCGATGCCCGCCAGCCGGGTCTCGGCCTCGCGCAGCTCCCGCTTCAGGGCCAGAGGACCGGCGCTGGCCGGCTTGCCGCCGGTCACCGTCGCGTTGTGGAAGCATTCGCCCTCTGGCGTGAGGAAGAAGGCGTGCGGATGCCGCGCCGCCAGACGCAGCGCTTCGCCGGGATCTTCCACCAGGTAGCCGTTGCCGAGCTTGGGCAGAATCGCTTCCAGCGAGTGGCCAAAGCCGTTCAGCACCTTGATCGAATCCTTCAGCGGAGTCAGGCCGGGAGCGGTGATGGTCTCGTTGTTCTCGCCCTGTGTGTCGCCTCCTGCGGGAGGATGAATCAGGAAAGTTGCGCGGCCGTCCACGCCGGATTTGAGTAGGCGCACGCCCTGTTCGGCGGCCACCCAGCTCTCGACCACGACATAATTCAGCTCTTCGCGGAGAAACTCGTCCACCACGCCTTCGTGCGCGCCGCTTACTTCGATGAAGTCCGCCAGTGTGCCCACGGGCGCCATGCCCTCGGCCAACGCGCCCGGCTTGAGCAGCCGCCTCACTGTATCCGTGGAATAGCTGTGGTTGCGAATCAGCGACTCCAGCGAGTTGCGCCGGCCGGCCACGCTGGCCTGTTCGCCGCGCAGTTGGTTGGCGCGCGTGCGTAGTGCATTCTCCTGAGCGCGATTCGACTGTAGAGTCTCGCGCAGCGCGGCGATCTCGCCTTCCAGCCGCTTAAGAGTCTCGGCAGCCGACTCGTAACGCAAACGAGCTTCGGCGCTCTGCGCGCCCAGGTTTTCTTTCTCGTTGCGCGCCTGGTTCATCTCGGCATCCAGGCGTTCCGCTTCGCGCTCCAGGGCGGCCAGGCTTTCCTCGCCCTGAGCCGTCTGGTTGCGTGCGTTGCCGGCCAGGGTGAGCAGTTGCATCACCTGGCGGCGGTTGGATTCCAGTTGCCGCTCCGCCGCAAAGACCTCTTCAGCCGCGGCGCGCGCTTCGTGCTGGCCGGCCTCGACCCGCTGACGAAAGGCTTTTGCCTCGCCGGCCGCGGTCTCAAGAAAGGAGTGCTGCTGCGCCCGCTCCTCGGCAATGGAGCCAAGCTGCGCGCGCGTCTGTTCCAGTTCTCCTGCGGCTGCCGCCGAGCGCTTTTCCAACTCGGTGACCCGTTCGGCATTGGAGCGCTCTCGCGCCTTGGCCCGCTCCAGTTCCACGGCCGCTTCGTTGGCGCGCGTCTGCGCATCCTGGCTTTCGTGGTCCAGTTCGTAGCCGCGCTCGGTGAGTGTGTGCTGGCTGGCCTCTTCCTGGCCGATCTGCGCTGCGGAAGCGTCGATCGTTTCCGTCAGCGCGGCAATTTCCTGCTCCAGCCGCGCCTGATCCGCATCCATCGTCGCCATGCGGCTGGCCAACACTACGCGTAACCGTCCGCGCAACTCATCGCGCACCGCGGCGAAGCGCTCGGCTTTTGACGCCTGCCGCTTCAGGCTGTTCATCTGCCGCGTGACTTCTTCGAAGATATCGTCCACGCGGGCCAGGTTCTGCTTGGCGCTCTCCAGCCGCAGTTCTGCGAGGCGCTTCTTGTTCTTGAAGCGTGTAATGCCCGCGGCTTCTTCGATAATCGCGCGCCGGTCGTGGGGTTTGGAACTGAGCAGTTGCCCGATGCGCTCCTGCCCGATGATGGCGTAGCTCTCCGGGCCCAGGCCCGTGCCCATGAAGATGTCCTGAATGTCGCGCAGGCGGCAGAGCTTCCCGTTCAGCAGGTATTCGCTTTCCCCGGTCCGGAAGAGCCGCCGGGTAATCACGATCTCGCCCTTCTGCGGGGTGCGCTGGAACTTGCGGCGGCGAATCTTCAGCACCACGGCCTGCGGACCCTCGCCGGTGGTCATCGTCTGCGGGCCCTCCGGCCCGTCCTCGTCCAGTGTCTGGCCGGGCTGCTCGTTGGCGATAATCTCTTCCGCTTCGTTGGCCCGCTGGAGGCGCAATGCCTCTTCGTCCCAGTCGGTCGGGCCTTCGCGGTCTACGAGCACCTCCGGCTCCACGGGAACCGGGCCCTCGTAGGCCTCGGGATCCACCATGGTCAGCGTCACTTCGGCCATTCCCAGCGCTTTGCGGTCGCGCGTTCCGGCAAAGATCACGTCCTGCATGTGCGCGCCGCGCAAGACTTTAGCGCTCTGTTCGCCCAGAACCCAGCTCACCCCGTCCAGAATGTTGCTCTTGCCGCAACCGTTCGGCCCCACCACGACGGCAATGCCCGTTCCCGCGACGGTCAACTCCGTGCGGTCGCAAAAGCTCTTGAAGCCGAGGATGTGGATCTTCTTTAGTTTCAGCATGTTTTCTCCGAATCGTTGAAGCTGTTTCCAAAAGCTCTTGGCGGTGCGAAGCCAACCCCACCCCAGCCGCTTGTGGCCGTGCGAGAATTGCCCCCAATTACAGACTGTAAGGAGAGTAGAGGGGAGGGTCAACGGCCTGGAGCAGGGTTCTTGTGGATAAGGGAGGCCGGAATTCCTCTTCTTTAAAATACTTCGGGAATTGTGGCGGAGTTGGGGCTTTTTGAGCGAGATTCATCCGGTTTTTCCACAGGCCCGATCATCCCGCCCGGCGCGCGCAACGGCTCGGCTCGGCCCTGCTGGCTGCTTTCGGGTGCAAGGTTCCAACAACCCCAACAGCCGTTGCAGTGTTCCCTTCTTGTAAAGTTGAAGCTGGAACTGCACGGGAAAGTGCGCTCCCAGCTGTTGGCGCGGGGTTGAATTGGGGAAAGACGGTCCATCGGGAGATGTATTAAGCGAGCTGTTGCGCTCGGTTTTTGGCTTTGCCGGTTTTCGGGCCAACCAGGAGGCGGTTTGCCGCGCCGCCATCGCTGGCCGCGACCTGCTGCTGGTCATGCCGACCGGCTTCGGCAAGTCGCTCTGCTACCAGCTTCCGGCCCTGGCGCTGGGAGGAACGGCGCTGGTTATCTCGCCGCTGATTGCGCTGATGGAAGACCAGGCGGCCAAGCTTACTTCGCTCGGCCTGCGCGTGGGCCGGATTCACTCCGGCCTCGACCGCGCGGTGGCCCGTCAGGTTTGCGTGGACTACCTCCATGGCGATCTGCAATTTCTCTTTATTGCACCGGAGCGGCTGCGGGTGCCGGGTTTCGGAGAGATGCTGGCCAAGCGCAAGCCGGCCCTGATCGCCATCGATGAGGCGCATTGCATCTCGCAATGGGGCCACGATTTTCGCCCCGACTACCGGATGCTGGGCCAATACCTGCCTGCTCTGCGGCCGGCCCCGGTGCTGGCGCTCACGGCCACGGCCACTCCCTCGGTCCAGGCCGACATTCTGGCGCAGCTGGAGATGATCCAGCCGGCCAGGTTCATTCACGGCTTCCGGCGCAGCAACCTGGCCATCGAGGTGGTCGAGGTTCCGGTGCCCGACCGCGCCCAGGCCATCTGCGGCCTGCTGGCAAACGCGGAGCGGCGCCCGGCCATTGTCTACGCCACCTCGCGCAAGGGCGCTGAGGCGCTGGCTATGGAGCTGGCCAAGAGGCTTCCGGCTGCGGCCTATCATGCCGGCCTGGACCCGGAGACGCGCGAGCGCGTGCAGACCGCCTTTCTTGCCGGTCAACTCGAAGTCGTTGTCGCTACCATCGCCTTCGGCATGGGTATCGACAAGGCTGACATTCGCACGGTGATCCACGCCGGTCTGCCCGCCACCCTCGAAGGCTATTACCAGGAGATTGGCCGCGCTGGCCGCGACGGCAAGCAGAGCCGGACCTACCTGATGCACTCCTACGCCGACCAGCGCACCCACGACTTCTTTCTCAACCGCGACTATCCCCCCGTGGATCAGTTGACCCAGGTTTTTCGTACACTGCGCGAAGAGCCGCAAGCGGTGGAAGAGCTGCGCGAGGCCTCGCGGCTGGGCGAGGAGGAATTCGACAAGGCCCTGGAAAAGCTGGAGATTCACGGCGGCGCGCGCGTGGACTTTGGCGGCAACGTGACCGTGGGCGCCGCGGGCTGGAAGAAGACCTACACCGTGCAGGCGCAGTTTCGCGCCGAGCAGTTTGAAAAAGTGCTGCGCTATACCACTTCCACCGAGTGCCGCATGGCCGCGCTAGTCCGCCACTTTGGCGATCTAGCCGATGCCAGCCGCCCCTGCGGGATTTGCGATGTCTGCGACCCAGCCGGGGCGGTTCTGCGCCTCTTCCGACGTCCCGATGCCACCGAACGGAGCTTGGTACAGATGATCGCCGACGAACTGCGGCCGGTGGACTACAAGGCCGCGGGAACGTTGCAGCGGAGCGTGGACCCCGGCGGCAGGCTGAGCCGGAGCCAGTTTGACGTGCTGCTCGATGCGATGGTGCGCGCCGGATTGATCGAAATCGAAGAGGCCGAGTACGAAAAGGACGGTGAAACCAAGCGCTATCGCAAGGTGCGGCTGACCGAATCCGGACTCGAACTGCGGAAAGACTCGCCGGTCGAGTTGTTGATCAGCGATGGAGTCGTCGAGGAGTTTGCCGGGCGTGGCGCAGCTCCTTCTCGCTCCAGAAAACCCAAAGCCCCAGCAGCCAAACCCGGGAAGCAAGCGAAAGCGGCCGAGCCGGTGCAACTGACGCCGCAGGGAGAAGCCCTGGCTGCGCGGCTCAAGGCTTGGCGCGCGGCCGAAGCCAAGCGGCTGCGCGTTCCTGTCTTCATGGTGATGCACGATAAGACGTTGACGGCGCTGGCCTCCACGCGTCCACAGAGTCCACGGCAGCTGCTGGAGATTGACGGCATGGGACCCGCCAAAGTGGAGCGGTTTGGCGAGGCAATTCTGGAATTGTGCGGGGCGGGGAAGTGAGATGTCAGTAGCGGCTCACGCCGCAGTGTGCTATGTTATGTCTATTGTGAATGTACAATCGGTAAACGCCAAGAGTATTCGGGAGTACATTCGTGTGCAATATATCGATCCGGCGCGGCTAAGGCGAGAGACGCTGGTTACGCTTCGGGCCGGAGACATCCATCGTGAACTGGGGTTGCGCAACCGGGTTCCCAATGTCTGCCAAGTAATGGAGTCGAAACTCCTGGAGAAAGAGGCCGGAGTGAAGGTTAGTTCCAAACAGGGACCTCCGAGCGGGCGGGGAACGACCCTTACGGTGACTTACGCAGTGGAATCGGGGGGCGCCGGATTGGCTTTGACAAACGGCGGCTCGTCTGAGATTGCGGAGGACCACGAGCATCCCGGAGTGCGGCTGTTTCTGGCGCTGCGCGGCTTGGGTAAAGACACGTACAAGGCTGCCGGGGGCGGCGAGGCTTGGCTGACGGCGGAACGCGCCAACTTTTATGGGCCGGGCAAGAAGGATCTCGCGTGAGTCGCGTCTATTGGGACTCGATGATCTTCGTCTATTGGCTTGAGAGTCATCCCACCTATGCGCCTAGAGCGGAGCATATCTTTCGGTCGATGGTTGCACGCGGGGATCGGTTTTGCGGCAGCTATTTATCCCTTGGCGAAGTGCTGGCCCGTCCGCTCAAGTTGAAACAGGCACAATTGGTGGCGAAGATTGAGCAGTTCTTCGATAGCGGCCTGGTCGAGATGCTGCCGTTTGACCGCAAGGCGGCAGGGGAGTTCGCCAGGCTGCGCGCAACCGCAAACATCACCCCCGCCGATGCGATCCATCTGGCCTGTGCGTCGGCCGCGGGCGTCGATTTCTTTCTCACCCACGACAAGAGCCTGCACAAGCTGCGTGTTTCAGGAATTCAATTCATTGCCGGTCTGGATGTGAATGTGTTTTGAACATCCGGCTACAAGCGAGCCTGCAAACGATGAACCCCCAGCCGCGGCTGGGGGTTCATGCGTTTCCGGAGAGAGACCCGACTTAGCTGACGCGCTCGATGGTGACCGACTCCAGCACCACGGGCGTCTTGGGCTTGTCCTGCCCGCCGCGCGGGACGAGGGAGATTTTGGTTACAATCTCCTGGCCTTCCACCACTTCGCCGAAGATGGTGTGATTGCCGGTGAGCCAGGGCGTGGCCGCTACTGTGATAAAGAACTGGCTGCCGTTGGTGTTGGGGCCGGAGTTGGCCATGGCCAGCTTGCCGGCCTTGTCGAACTTGTGCGCTGAACCCTTGGTTTCGTCCTGGAAGCGGTAGCCCGGTCCGCCCATGCCGGTGCCGGCCGGATCGCCGCCCTGGATCATGAAGTCGGGAATGACGCGGTGGAAGATGGTACCGTCGAAGAGCTTGTCCTTTGACTTGGCGCGCGTGGTGGGGTGACTCCACTCCTTGGCGCCTTCGGCCAGTTCGATGAAGTTCTTGACGGTGATGGGCGCATCGGCCTCGAAGAGGCGAACGGTGATCTTGCCCTCGGTGGTCGTGAAGACGGCGTAAGTTCCTGCTGCAAGTGCCATGAGAAGCTCCTGGGTTGGGCGGTTTCCCTGTATCAAGATCGAGACCAGGGGAGCCCGGCTTTGGTACGAAAAGGTTGGGAACTACTGTTTGGTTGTGGGCAGCGCCGGCTTGGGCGTTGGTGCGGCTTGGGCCGCGGCGGCCGGTGAAGGCGGCAGCGGCTGACCTTCGCGAACGATGGTTACTTTCTTCAGCACCACCGGCGTCAGCGGCTTGTCGCTGCTGTCCCGCTCCACGCGGGCAATGGTCTTGACCACCAGCACACTCGACTCATCGCACTGGCCAAAGAGCGTGTAGTGCTGGTTCAGGGTGTCGTAGGCCTGCTCGGTGACGAAGAACTGGCTGCCGTTGGTGTTGGGGCCGGAGTTGGCCATGGCCAGCTTGCCCGGCTGGTCGAAATTCAGATTCGGATCAAGCTCATCCTCGAAGGTAAAGCCGGGATCACCCATGCCGGTGCCCGTGGGGTCGCCGCCCTGGATCATGAACTCCGGAATCACGCGATGGAAGGTGGTTCCGTCGTAGAATCGCTTGCCACGCACCAGCTTCTTGGTGGCGGGGTCGGTCCAGTCCTTGGTGCCCTCGGCCAGAGCGATGAAGTTGGCCACTGCCTTGGGTGCCTGCCGTTCGTAGAACTGGCAGGTGATGCGTCCCATCGACGTGTCCATCACCACGGTTGGGCCGTTGGGTACGGTCAGGGCGGCCGCGGTTGCCTGCGGCGCGTCGGGCAGCTCGTCCGCTGGCTTGGCGGTTTGCTGGGCCAAGGCAAAGGTCGGCGCCGTGACAGCAAAAGCCGCTGCCAGGGCGGGAACAAAAAGTGTGTGCTTGAGTTTCATGCCGTTTCTGAGGGTAAATCATGCGGTGGGCTCGCCGCCAGCACGGCGGAGCTGTGGTCCGGCCGGAGGAATGGCCTCCCGCACCTTGACTTCAGGGGCGATGGCAAAGCGGTTCCGACCCGCAACCTTGGCCTCATAGAGCGCCGCATCTGCCCGCAAAACCAGGTCGGAGAGATCCCTGGCCTGGCCCTCATCGGAGACGATTCCAATGCTGATCGATATCTGGATTAGATTCCCGCTATAGGGAAAGGAGAAACCCTCAAAAGCCTTCAGTACGCGCCTGGCGACAGTTTCAGCCTGTTCGATTCTGGCCCGCGGCAGCAGAGCGCAAAACTCGTCGCCACCCCACCGGCACAAGAAATCCTCGTCGCGCAGGCCGTCGCGGAGCAAACCCGCCGCGGTGCGCAGCACGGCGTCGCCGGCCAGGTGCCCGTGCGCGTCGTTCACTTCCTTGAAGTGATCAAGGTCGAACATCAGCAGGGAAAGGGGCAGCCCGCTTCGCGAAGCTCCCGAAAGCTCGCGAAATGCGATTTCTTCAAACGCGCGACGGTTGTAAATTTTGGTCAGCGGGTCGAGCATCGCTTGCACCAGAAGAGCCCGGTTCAGCCTCTCCGTTAGCATCAGTAGAAACAAGGGAAATACGATCGCTTCGGCCAGCACCGCCATGACGTTGTCGAAGATAGAGCGCGAACGATTGAAATCGAACTCCGGCGGGAATTGCCCGCTCCGCAAGGCGTCAACCACGACGGCCAGAATTGACGCCGCAAGCAACAGATACGCACCCGCCGCCACAGCGTCCACAAATGGTATGCGTCCGCCCTGTTTGCGCAATAGAACTCGGGCGATGAGCATGAACATTGCCATGCTGACGACGTTGCAAACGATCATCTCGATGGAGATGTTGCGCCGAACAAAGGTGAGCCAGGAGCAAGCCGCGAAAATCAGCAGCGGAGGACCGTAAATCCAGCCGGCCCATGGCCGCAACCGCTTGAGAACGCAGACCGCCTCGTACTCCAGACTCAGGCAGGTTGTCACCAGGGCCGCTCCGATGACATAAAAGAAGAATTGTCCCACCCAGGCGCTCTCGAACCGAAGGACATAATTGGCGCTCAGGCAGATGTTGGCGGCGCCAAAAACAGCCAGCGCTCGGCCCAGGTAGTTCGGATATGCCCTTCGAACAATCAGCACCAGCAGACCGCAACTTCCGGTGGCTAGTGCACCGATCAGCCAGAATGCCCGGACATCGAGAGTCATGCCTTTGTATCCCTCTCCCTGGCCCTTGAGCCCAGTACCCTGCTCAATCCCCCAGCCAGTGGAAACAGTAACGCTATGGGAACCCGGCATGCCGGTCGGCAGCTTGTTCGACTGCATGGATACGGACGCATTATAGCACTCTCCGATTGGGGTGACTTTGCAAATTGTCGCCGGTCTCGCTGTGGCTCCCCGCCTTTCATCAGTGCAACCGGGAAAGGCATTCCGCCTGAAGAAAGCATTCTTTCCGGGGCAATTGCGCTTGGATATTGTGCGCGGCTTGGCTTGCCACGATGAATCACGGCTGGAATGAACCGCCGCCAACTCGCGAACTCGCGATTTCCGTGAAGTGAAAGCTAACTTGCTGATTTTGTTGATGAATCACTATATTCAACGTCTTTGTCCAAATGGAGTGAATAGCAAAAGCGATTGCCTCCGGGGTTCGTGTCTGTCCATTGACTCTCTACCCATAGATAGGCTATATGTTGATTCATGGCCAGAAAGCCCGATCTTCTTCCCGGTACGCCCGATCTTCTTCCCGGTACGCTCGACATGCTCATCCTGAAGACGCTCACCCGCGCGCCGCTCCACGGCTATGGGATTGCGCTTTCCATCAAGCGTTCTTCCAACGATGTGCTGACGGTGGAAGAAGGTTCGCTCTATCCGGCGCTGCAGCGGTTGCTCCTGCAGGGATGGGTGAAGGCGGAGTGGAAGATGACCGAGACCAAGCGCCGCGCGCGCTACTACACGCTCACCGCAGCCGGCCGCAAGCAGTTGGGGATTGAGCTCTCACAGTTTGAACAGATGATTGCAGCTATCGGCCGCGTATTGCAGGACCCGCAGGAGGTCATATGAACGTTTTTTCTCGTTTTGCGAAGAAGCTCGCGATTTTGTTGGGTCGTCAGCGGTTCAGCAGGGAACTGGACGAAGAGATGGCCTTCCACCGCGAGCAGGCCGAGAAGGAGTTTCTGGCTGCGGGCATGACGCCGGAGGCTTCGCGCTATGCGGCGATGCGCCAGTTCGGCAATGCGACCCGCCTTAAAGAGAAGAGCCACGAAGTCGTCGGTTTTCACGTGGAAACCGTGATCCAGGACCTCAGCTTCGCGCAGCGCCAATTGCGCCGCAACCCTGGCTTTGCCGTGACGGCGATTCTGATCCTCGCGCTCGGCATCGGTGCCAGCGTGGCCATCTTTGCGTTTGTAGATGCGGCGCTGATCAAGCCTCTGCCTTATCCGAATCCCACGCGGTTGGTGGAGGTAACGGAGAGTCTGGCGCTGTTTCCACGGGGCAATCTTTCCTATGCGGATTACATCGACTGGAAGCGGTCGAACACGGTCTTCAGTTCCATGGACGTCTACACCGCCCATCGCTTCGAGTTCAATACCCCATTCGGTACCGAGTCGGTCCACGGGCTGCAAGTGAGCGCGGGGTTCTTTTCAACATTGGGAATTCAACCCATGCTGGGCCGCGATTTTCGTCCCGGTGAAGATGCGCCGGGTGCAGCCCCGGTGGTGATGCTGCGCTATGGAGCGTGGCAAAAGCGATTCGGCGGCAGGCCCGATGTAGTGGGCCAGACGGTGAATTTGAGCGGAGTGGCCTACACCATTGTCGGTGTGCTGCCGCCGGACTTTGAATTTGCGCCGCGCGAGATTGCCGAGTTCTTTGAGCCGCTGCGCCCCACCGGTGAGTGCGAGAAGCGGCGCAGTTGCCACAATCTGGTCGCCGTAGGCAGGCTGAAGAACGGCGTGACCGTCGGCGGCGCGCTGGCGCAGATGAAGGCGATTGCTCTCCAGTTGGAGAACCAGTATCCCGATTCCAATCGAGGCCAGGGAGCCAGCGTCCTGCCTCTTTCCGCTGCGATTGTGGGCGACATCAAGCCCATTCTGCTGGTGCTGCTGGGTGGCGCTGGCTTGCTGCTGCTGATTGCCTGCGTGAATGTTTCGAGCCTCCTGCTGGTACGGGCAGAGACTCGCCGCCGCGAAATCGCCGTGCGCGGCGCGCTAGGAGCATCCCGCCTGCGATTGAGTCGCCAGTTTGTTACCGAAGCGCTGATGCTGGTTGCCTCAGGCGGCGCGATTGGGCTTGGAGTTGCCTATGCAGGCATCAAGGGATTGAGCGGGATGATCTCGAAGGATTGGTTGGCGGGAATGCCCTTTCTGCGCGGGCTGGGACTGAATCCTCGCGTACTGATCTTCACGTCCTGCCTGGTCTTTCTTGCGGGAATTCTCTTTTCCATTACGCCGATTCTGCACCTCCGGTTTTCCGAGATGCGAGATGGTTTGACGGAGGGCGCACGCGGGTCGGCCGGAAGGCTTTGGCGGCGCATGGGTGCCAACCTGGTGGTCATTGAACTGGCGACCGCCGTGGTGTTGCTGGCGGGCGCGGGCCTGCTGGGCAAGAGCCTATACCGGCTGTTGCAGCAGGACCTGGGATTCAGGTCCGACCATCTGGCGACCATGAATGTCGGTTTGCCCGCGGTTGCCTTCACAAAAGACGAGCAACAGAGCCTCTTGCAAAATTCCAGCTTTAACCATATTTAAGTGTGGGAATTCAGAACATTAGAATAGGGTTACGAGACCAAACTTAATGTAAAGGAACCCCACATTATGCAGCTTACCCTCTCCGG
>Ga0224528_1000062_pt1 | contig 85786 bp, 65 predicted proteins | sample CBST25metaG_2_FD_179888 | JGI IMG/M metagenome (GOLD analysis project Ga0224528, IMG submission 179888) | Peat soil microbial communities from Stordalen Mire, Sweden - C.B.S.T25 | ecosystem: Environmental > Terrestrial > Soil > Wetlands > Peat | place: Sweden: Norrbotten County, Stordalen Mire...
AAGCTTGCACCGCAAATCATCCGAATATGCTCGTGGCATCGCTTTATGTCTTCACGGAGAAATCGCCAACCAAAACTTACTCCATTCCCGCCGCTCCGGATATAACTACTTAGGAACCGCTCTAGTCCGTAAAGCGTCGGACTCACCTTGGCGACGGGCTTATTAACTTGCACCTCCAGCACAGCCCTTTTCGGCAGCGCGGGCGGTTGGGCTGAGAGCGTGGAGAAGGATAGAAAAAATGATGCCAGGACTGCATGAACAAGTCTCGTTGCGGACAAGGCAGACGCTCCAAGATCATCAGTAAAAAAAAGGTAAGAGTCGTTTAAATTTAATGTCCATTGAGGGGGAGCATTCCCCCTCAATGGAGCAGAGTTGCGTTAGAGCAATTCCAAAAGCCGACGAGCAAAGAACAATGTGCTGCCAGGCTGTTGATTAAAACTTGCGAGGCGAACTGGGCGAGGGACGGCGCTTGGCCTTCGCAAAGGATTTATCCTTCTTCTTGCCCCACGTTTTCTTGGCTCCGGAAGCGTTCTTTCCATGCCCCTGCCCTTTTTTGCCTTGCCACGTTTCGTTCCGCATCGAACCGGGATCATCCAGCACTTCGGGTGCAGGAAGGTTTTCGCGACGGAGGCGAACGAGCACGGCAGCAATTTGCTCGGGAGTGCGTTCGGCGAGCAGGATGCGACCTACTGCCAAATCTTCTTCCGCCGGAGCTTCTGCCATGGCAGCAATATCGCGAACTAGATTTTCTTCGTCGCGCGCTCGGATGGCTTCGGCTGATGGAGCAGCCGACCAGGTAGCCTTGATCTTTGCGGAGGCCAATAAGCGCTCGGCTGTTCCGCGATGCTGTCCGGGGACTAGCAATAGAGAAACACCTTTGCGGCCTGCGCGTCCGGTACGACCGCTGCGGTGCAGCAAGGTTTCACGGTTTTGCGGCAGATCCGCGTGAATGACCAGGCCCACATCGGGCATATCAAGTCCGCGTGCGGCTACGTCGGTGGCAACGCATACGCGGGCACGTCCGTCGCGCAGAGCTTGTAGCGCACTGTTGCGCTCGCTCTGCTTTAGTTCGCCCGAAAGCGCTACGGCTGAAAAGCCACGCTCTTGCAGATTGGCATGCAGATGGCGGACGGATTCACGGGTGGAACAGAAGACGAGCGCGCCGTGCACATCGAAGTAGCGCAGGGAGTTTACGACTGCGTGTTCACTGTCGCGAGAGCGGATGGCGAACGCCTTATATTCGATATCGGCGTGGGGCTCGGTCTCGGAAGTCATGGCAAGGCGCAGCGCATTTCGCTGATAACGCTTGGCAAGTGACAGAATCGGCTTGGGCAGCGTGGCCGAAAACAGTAAAGTGCGACGCTCCGGAGACGTTGCCTTCATCAGCAGCTCAAGTTCATCTCGGAAGCCGAGGTCGAGCATTTCGTCAGCTTCATCGAGGACCACTACTTTAACCGCCGAAAGATGTAGATGCCGCTGGTCGAGGTGGTCAGCCAATCGGCCGGGAGTTCCAACTACGATGTGTGCACCTTGAGAGAGCAAGCGCTGTTCACGACGTATGTCCATACCGCCAACGCATGAGATGACCCGCGCGCCAGAATCCGCGAACAGCCACTCCAATTCACGCTGCACCTGCTGCGCGAGTTCGCGAGTGGGAGCTACGATGAGCGCCAGCGGTTGCTGCGCACGACCAAATCGTTCAGCTTCGCCGAGCAGGCTCGCCCCCAAGTTGAGTCCGTAGGCTACGGTCTTGCCGGAACCGGTGGGGGCTGATACGAGCAGATCACGGTCTGCGGCCTCCGGTTGAAGTACGGCCTCTTGTACGGGCGTGGGGTCGGTATAGTTTCGTGCCGTGAGGGCGCGAAGCAAACTAGGATGCGAATCAGGAAATGCCATATATATCAATTGTCTCACGCGGAACTTAGGGACGCCGCTGAAATGGCGGATGAGAAGCGCCGTGCGACCGTCTAAGAAGGGAATGGTGCGGAGATCGTTGTCGCTGTCTCCGACGCAACTTTACGCCGGAGACAGCGACAATGATTGGGTTTAGAAGTAGAACTTTGCTGCAAGCTGGATGATTCGATGACCGGATTTATTGGTCATTAGACCGCCCTGCGTCATTCCGTTAGTTGCCGCTGACGCGGCGGTGCCGTTCATTGGAGCAACGCCGAGGTAGTTATAGTCGAGTGTCAAAGCGGGATCGCTGGTGATGAATCCCCATAGTGGATGATTGAGGAAATTGAAGGCCTCGGCACGAATCTGCAGCTTCATCTTCTCTTGTATGGCGAAGTTCTTGAAGAGCGAGAGATCGCTGTTGACGTAGTGAGGTCCGTGAATATAGGGCAGGTGGAAGGTTCCGTTGTTGCCCGGTGTGGGCGACTGGAAGCAGGCGGAGTTGAAGACTTGGTGGGGCGCAAGATTCGCTAACGGATTGCATGTCAAAACGGGCATGACTGCCTCGTCGGGCGTTCCGGTGATGTTGCGTGGGCCAAGCTGCCAGAAGTTGCCAGACTCCGCCATGGAGATGGTCGAACTGCCGGGAAGAATGGTTCCAGAAGCAGACGAGAGGAGCGGCCCTCCGACGGTGAAGTCCGTTGTGCCACTTGCCTGCCATCCATCGAGCAGACCATTGAGGATCGTGTGGTTGCCGAGGTGCTGCTTGCTGACGTTGGGCAGGGTTAGGAGGTAAGAAACTCGGAAGCTCTGCGAACGATCAAAGGGAAGCGGGTTATAGCTGCGACGCGCATCGAAGGCGTCGGAATAGTTGTAGCCCAGTGACTTACTGAAAGTGTAGGACGCCCAATAGTTGAGCCATCCGGTCTGGCGGTTCGCGGTTATCTGCAGCGCATTGTAGTTGGAGTTCAGATCGTGTGACGTGACGCTGATACTGCCGTAGGTGGAATACGGACGGTACTTATAGTCTTCCCATTTTCCCGGCCAGCAGCTAGTCCAAGAACCGCTGCAAAACTCGGCTCCCTGTGGGACTGGGTTTCCGTCGGGCCAGCCAACCAGATGCTGACTGGTGCTACCCACATAGGATAGTTCCAGGCCAGTGGCGTAGGGGAGCTTCTCTGCAACGGTGAAGTTGTAGGAGTAAGTCCGAGGCAGCTTGCTGTCATTGGCGTTTGCAGTGCTCAGCCAACTCTGTGCCACCGAGGAGTCGGTGGTTGAGAGTTTGCTTAGAGTGGACATGGTAGGTGATGCAAAGTATTCGCTGTTCATCAGCGGAGGATTTTCAATCAGATTGGCGGAGTTGACCGCTTCCTCGCGGAAGAAGTTCACGCCGAAACCACCACGAACAATAGTTTTTCCGCTACCGAAAGCATCCCAGGCAAAGCCAAACTGTGGTGCGACCTGGACTCCGGTGTTTTTGAATCCTGTGCTTGGGGTGGAGGGATTGCGGGCATGGGTAAGGACGCCGCTGTAATCGGTGAGCGCTGCTGTCGAGTCGTATTTGCTGGGGTCGAAGACCGCGATGTTTCCATTACGGTCATACCACCATCCGATGTGTCCGATGCGAACGCCGTAGTTCAGAGTCAACGAACGACGCGCCTTCCACGAATCCTGAATGAATCCTTCGAACCTGTTCGAGGCCAGGTTCGCGGTTGCATTCTGGTTTGTCTGGGAAAATTGCGCCATGTTACCGGTAAGTAAGTCAGCAAACCCGTTGCCGGTAACGGTTCCCCATGAGGCAAGAGTGATGATGCCCTGTTCGTACTGATTGGTGCGCTGAGAGTTGGTGATGCGGTCGTAGTACAGGCCGGCCTTGAATAGATGGGTTCCAAAAGCTTTGGAGACCGTATCAGAAACGGTCGTGATTAACTTCGGCGCGTCTAGCGGAGTAGCGAATCCGCCACGGTTATCGATGGAACTCACGGCTCCGGTGCCGTCATAACTTGTGTCGCCGTCAATGTTTGGAATGATGTCCACACCATTGTTGAACGGCCCGGTCTCGGTAAAGCCGAGTTTGGAGGCGGATACGGCAGCGGGGTTGCTCAGGAAGCTGTGATAGTTGAGGTAGCTGATGGATACGGCGAGCTGATTGGTCAGCGTTGGAGTCAGCACACTGGTGAGAGTGGTGGATACGGAGTGCGAAGCATTCTTTCCGACTACGCCGCCAGCATAGGGAACGTTCGGCCAGGTCTGCCAGAGTCCGTATGGGTAATTCTGAGTCTCACCCTCATGGTTGTAGCGGACTGAAAAGTGAGTGTTCACGGTCGCATCGTAATCCAGCTTGACTAGCTGTTGGGCACGAGGCTGGGCGGCGATGAGATCGTCGATGCGGTTGTAACCAGAATTCGCCGACGGATCCGCGTTCGGAACGGGGTAGAGCTTTTCAAGAAGCTGTCCGTTGGGGTCGATGGCGGTCGACGCGATTTGGTTTACGCCGGAACAATAAGATGCGGTTCCATCGGCGCAGACCGCGTTGGTCGAGAAGCCTTTGTACAGCGTGGAGGCCGCCGCGAAGTTTCCGTTATTGCGCATGTCCAGGGTAGGCACGACGTAGCGGCGAAGGCCCTGATCAACGTTCTGGCGCATCCACTCGAAACCACCGAAGAAGAAAAGCTTGTCGTTGTTCTTGTTGAACTGACTGCCGGGGAGGCGAACTGGGCCTCCGATGTTGAAGCCCGGATACTTGTAGCTGCTGTCGGGGCGCGAGACGATGGGGGTTGCGTGATTATTGGCCCAGTCGTTCGCACTCAGTACGTTGTTGCGAACGGTGAGGTATCCCTCGCCGTGGAGTTCCTTGGTGCCACCCTTGGTTTGGGTGGTCATGACGATTGGTCCGTTAGGATTCTCAGCGGAAAAGGCAGAGGTTTCGATCTTTGCTTCCTGAATCATTTCGACGTTTGGAGTAACAGCGGACCCGCACATGCAACCGGGGTCGACCGTGGTGCCGCCGTCGCTTACTACTGCAAGCTGATCGAAGCGCGTTCCGTTTACCGTGTAGGAGCCTGCGCCGGTGTTAAAGCTGGAGGTCGATGGGTCGTAGGTTCCATTCCATCCGCCGCTGTTCTGGGCGCCGGGGACAATCTTGAGGAGTTCGATCGCGTTACGACCTTCGATGGATAGGTTCTGAACTTCTTTAGAACTGATGGTGTAAGACTTTTCGCCGGAGCTGATTGGAGTGATTTCGTTGACGGCATCACTTACTTCAATCGTTGTGTTTCCACCCGCAACTGCCAGAGCAATGCCTTTTAGGTCGATCTGGTCGTTGATGTGGAGTACGACTCCCTGCTTCTTGTATGTTTGGAAGCCCTGGAATGTGATGGTAACGTCGTAGTTTCCAGCGGGAATTCCAGTGAAGAAGAACAGTCCGCGATCATCCGCCTTCGTGCTTCGGACTGTCCCGGTTGCAGTTTGAACGAGTTGAACTTGTGCTCCTGAAACTACTGCTCCGGCCACGTCAAAGACGGACCCTGTGACTGTCGCCGTGCCGCCCTGGCCGAAGGCCGCGATGGAACCAAGCAGCACGAAGCACATCAGCAACCAGACTGTTACTCTCCCCATGAATTTCATAAATGACCTCTCTGCGGTCTTCTTGAGACCACGCGAAACTCTTTCTCCCTGTACTGCAGTCGTGCTGGCTACTACCGCTGCGCTTCCGGAGTTGTGGCCCCGGAGGCCTCATGCGATGCAGCTTCAATGGTTAGTTCGTATTCTGGAACAATTTGAACTCCGCTTACTTGCGACACTTGTGCACTGGCTGGGAACTGCGGCCAGGTTCCCGGAGGAAGGTAGATTGGTGCGTCCTTCCGCAGGGGTAGAACTTCGAACCTCAAGTTATCTGCCGCCAGTTCGGGGCTGATTGTCTTGAGGCCAATCTCCAGCGGAATCCCGCTGTAGAAATCGTCTGTTACAAGATGGTCGCCAACGTAGAACCGAGCGATATCGCCGACGTATTTCAGGCGAAGATAGACGTTGCTCAGATTGACGTTGGAGTGCTTCTCAATGTTGATGGTCCATTGTGCACTGGAACCATATCCTTTTTCATCAGGTTCCTCGGCTACGCGTTTTACTTTCACGGCCGGAGCGGGTGTGGCCTCGCGGGTCTTTTTGACTGCGCCGGTAATCTGGACGGCGGGGACCTGGGGCTGGTAGCTCTCAAATATCCCCTCGGGCATGGCGCGCGTTAAGGCAGCGCTCGCCTGAGGGGTTTGCGGCAGGGGGGGAAAGAAAGCCGCATAGAGATTTTCTGGAGTGCGCGCTCGCAGATGCAGTTGCACGCCATCTGTAAAGGCGTCTGCAAAGGTTAAGACTAGCTGGGGGCGACCTGCGAGAGTTAGCTTCCAGAGCTGTTCGGCTTGGGCTTGCGCGAGGACGATGATTCTGACTTGTTTGTGCGCCGAGGTTTCGACGGTGATGGCAACGGAGGTTCCGGGCTTGATGTTCGATACGGTAATGCGCGAGTTGTCGCGACTTACTTCTCCCGTGGAGGATTTCAGTTCGGCGACTGTCTTTTCATCAATGGCAAACTCTGGAGAGATGCTCGGCGTGGCGAAGAAGAAGTGATACTCTACGCCATCGTTCTCCAGATTCAGCAGAGGCTGGGCGGTAGCGTATTTCAAAAGTGCGCCATCAAGGTCGAGATTTACAGGCCAGATGAAATAGGCGTTTACCGGTACGGTGATCGGAGTGCGGGGGAACGTAAGTGGCTCGCCCGGAAGTGCGAGATTGAATTGTGTGCCGGGATGCTCGGGTAGAGGGTAGCTACGCTGGTGGTTGTTTACGAAAACGAAGCCGCTGTTGCCTCTTATGCGAAGTGAGGAGCGCAGAGTCGTACGGTCCTCAAGGTTCTTCGGTTGTTCCTTGGCGAAGACTGGGGACATCGTGGCTAGGTCTTCACCGTAGGTTTCCAAGAACTGGTGGAAGAGCTTGAGGCGACGGAATGAGGGGTGCATTTGGCCGTACTCGCCGAGAGGAGCCTGAAAGTCGTAGCTCTTGACTGGGAGATCGTTCCAACCGCCAGTTACTTGCTCCTCTTGCAGGTTGGCGAGGACGCCATCGGGGTTTGTGCCGCCGTGGAACATGTAGTATCCGTACTGGTTTGCACCGGAACCGATTTTGCTGACAAGGATCGCGGCAATATCATCGGGCGTAACAACAGGACGGCGATGATAAGCCATCTCCATGCCGCCTCCGGCTTCTGCCGTTAGGTATGGGTACTTGCTGAATTCGGCTTCGCGGGTGGGGCGCTTGGGAATGAGATCCGTTGCTACGCCGCCGTCATCGCGTGAATGGGTGAAGAAGAAATTTGGGTTGGGCGGAAGTTCGCCGCGGCTCGCTTCCCAGAAGGCATCGGGGTATCCGGCGAAAACCGGAAGCGCGTCTCCGGTTGGAATCTCAGGGTCCATCCATCCGGTTACGGTGTAGAGCGGTGCGGTGATTCCGGCCTGACGCGCAATTTTCTTGAGCTCGATGATGTGCGACGCGCCTTCGTAGGGGCCACGGGCGACGTACTCATTCTCGATCTGGATGCCGATGATGGGGCCGCCATCATTGAAGCTGAGGCCTGCGATCTGTTTGCCGATTTCGCCGTAAAAAGTGCGCACATATTTCAGGTAGCCGGGGTCGTTCTTGCGGGTTTCGGGGGACTTCTTTAATAGCCAGTCGGGGAACCCACCGTTTTTCGCCTCACCATGCGCCCAAGGGCCGATGCGAAGGGATACATAAAGACCGTGTTTACCGCAGAGTTCGATGAAATGGCGGAGATCGCGACGTCCGCTCCAGTCAAACTGCCCCTCGGTTTCTTCGTGGTGAATCCAGAAAACGTAAGTGGCTACGACTTGAACGCCACCTGCTTTCATCTTCAGCAGTTCCTCTTCCCAATACTTCTCGGGGAAACGCGTGAAATGAAACTCTCCCATGACGGGGAGCCAAGGCTTTCCGTTCAATACGAGGTACTTGCTGTTTACTCCGATGGTGTGGCCTGAAGGAGATTTGCCGCTGAATTGTGTGAAAGGCTTCGGGGATTCTGCCTTCTGCGCCGAAGCATCGAAATGGACTGCGGCGGAAGGCTGCCCGAATGCACAGCACGCCAAGATCAACACTCCGCAACACAGCACAAGCGAACTCTTCAGACCCTTCAACATGACTTCCTGCTCCTACTGCTATTACTTCTAATCTGCATTGAGCGGTCGCGATTCGTTAACGTTAACGGTCAAACCGCGTACATTTCCGAAATGCAACTCACTGCATTCTTCATTGTTGGCCAGAGAACTTTATGTCTAAAAGCAGATTGGGTAATCCGCCAAAAGTAGGATTGGCACAATTATTTTGCTTTCTAGAACATTCTCATGTTCAGTTCGCGGTTGCCCCCTGATTTTGGGGAGTAGCGACGCTCTTTGCTGCTTTGCCATCGATTGCGTTCCACTCGACGGATCGCTCGGCAGCAACGGTGCCTGTTGGGCGAAGTAACTCAAAATGAAGCTTCAATGCTCCCGAGGTCTCGGAGGCTGGGACCGTGTGGGAGATCGTTTGCGAGGCCGTCAGGTCCGCAATCTGCTCTTCTCCGGCGGCGAGCAGACGGCCGTTCTCGCCCATGACTTGCCACGCGAGTTTGTAATCGTGAAGAGGGTAAGAGGGTAATTCCGTTGCTAGTTTAGGGACGATCTCTATGGCGAATGTTGAGCCGTTGTTATTCGCGCTGGGCCAGGTAACGCTTAAGCTGGCTGGGGCGTTCATGTCTTTCCATATGTAATAGGACGGCTTGCGCTGGCGATATTCATCGACTACGCCGTGATCGACGAATCCATGATCTTCGCCGAGGCGGAGATTGCGATGCGACTTATAGTCCTGATAGCACCAGAGGATCGCTCCGGCGATCCAGTCGCGCTTGGCGAGTTCGGGTAGTTGCTCCTGGATGGTTTTGACGCGTAGGCGGTCGGCTGATTCTGCGTTATCGGCAAAGATGCCGGGCGTGCCGAACTCGGAGATGATCATCATCTTGGAGGGGAATACTCGGTCAATCTTGTCTAATGCTGAGGAGAGTCCTGTCTCGGGGCCATGCCAGGTTCCGAAATACTGGTTCATCATGAGGAAGTCGGCATCGTTCGCAGCCGACTGATCGGCTCGGTCGATCTTGGGCAGATTGTCGTCGGCGTAACTGACGAATCTGTCTGGATCGAGTGTTCGAATGTAATCCCGCATCTCCCGGAAGTAGGCGATTCCGCCGGGTGTCCCCGTCGCGCTTTCGTTGCAATCGCTCCAGGCGAAAATGCTGGGGTGGTTGCCGGACTCCTCAATCATTTCGCGGATTTGCTGCTTTGCGGATGCGATTACCTTCGGGTCTTTGAGCTGTGCTTCGTTGAACTGCCAGACCGGAATCTCGGGAATCATGAGAATGCCATGGCTGTCCGCATAGTCGAGGATGAACTGGTTCTGAGGGTAGTGCACGGGGCGAGTCAGAGTGACCTCCAGCGCTTTCAGGTCGTCATAGTCATAGCGCATGGTGCCGGTGGTTTCGGCCAGCCCCTCGGCAACGGATTCCTCGTGACGCGTGAGTCCAGTCAACCGCACGCGCTCTCCGTTGATGAGCAGGTGGCGATCTCGGATCTCAATTGTTCTCAATCCGAATGTGTCGCTTTGTTCATCGAGGAGTTTGCCTTCAGCAGACTTAATCTGGGCGACGAGGCGGTAGACGCTGGGATGATCGATGCCCCATAGCTTGGGGAACGGGATTTTGAGCGATAGCTTTATATCTCCGAAGCGGGAATCGACGGTTAGCGTTCTGGTGACGGATTCAGCCGGATGATTGTCAGGATCGAAAGCCTGGATGGCTACTGTAATTTTCTGAGGAACCTTGAGCTTGTTGTTGAGGAAGAGCTGGTCTTCGACTGTCGCCGAGTTGCTGTCGATATGGCTTCGGATTTGCTGGCGGCGTACTTGCAATGGGCCGCCTACGGTTAACCAGACGTCGCGTACGATTCCGCCATAGTTCCACCAGTCGTAGTGGACGTCATCGCCGCGCAAGGCCAAGCCGGGAATCGTGCTGGCGGTGATTGTGTTGTCGATCTCGACGGCGAGGTAGTTATTTGCCTTCAGGTAGCGGGTGATGTCGAAGGAGTAGGCGGTGTATCCGCCCTCGTGACGGCCTATCTCAACCCCGTTTAGCCAGATACGCGATGCGCGGAATGTGGCCCCGAAATGAAGCTCGGTGAATGGAGCCGCGGAATTGGTGGGCGAGCTGAAGGATCGAAAATACCACGCTTTACCGACGTATCCGGCGAGCGGGCCAACATTCCATGTATGGGGAACATCGGTTGCCTGAACATCGCCGGGGATTCGATTGGCCCAGCCAGCGGATTCGCCCTGACTTCCGCTATCGATACGAAAAAACCACCCGTGGTCTAGGTCGACTCTTGTGTTACAGAAGGCTGTGGCCTCCAGGATGAGCGTTAAGACCGCGATAAGAAGAGTTCGCTTCATCACACACCTCGTACTGCAGGCCACCGGAACGAGTGACGTACAGAAGCGAGAGAATCTTAGTTGTTCAGCGAAATATATAAATCGGCCAAAAGTAGTACTGCTAGAGATGAATCAATCCGCGTTGCAGAGCGGTGACCACAGCCTGGGTGCGATCGGTGGCATCCAGACGCATGAGGATTGTGCTGACGTGACATTTGACTGTGGCCTCGGTGATGCCGAGATCGGTCGCGATGCCCTTGTTGCTCTTCCCTTTTGCGATGAGTTCGAGCACTTCGCGTTCGCGGAGGCTTAGGCTGGAGGCGGGAATGCGGGAGGCGAGTGCCTGGGCCACGGGTGCAGGAATGAAGCGCGCTCCGGAGTGCACCCGTCGGATGGCCTCGACAAGGACTTCGAAGGACATTCCCTTGATAATGTAGCCTTGAGCCCCGGCTTCGAGAGCGCGGTGGATGTCCTCATCTCCCTCATAAGTGGTGAGGATTATGAATCGGGATCGAGGAGATGTCGCGCGTATCGCGGTGATCGCCTCCACACCGTTCATTCTCGGCAAGCGAAGATCCATGAGGGTGATGTCGGGCTTGTAGTGCTGGAAAAGAGTTACGGCATCTTCGCCGCTTCCGGCTTCGGCGACCACCAACATGTCAGCTCGAGCGTTGATGATCGACACCACTCCAACACGCATGAGCGGATGATCGTCCACGACCATGACACTGATTTTTTCGGCGCTACTCATACCTCAATACCAGCCGTCTTTTCAGTTACACCAAATAATTTGCGAGGAAGCAGTATTGTAACCTCGGCTCCGGCTCCGGGGCGACTACTAATCGTTAAGGTGCTACCGATTCGTTTGGCTCGTTCGCGCATTCCGGCGAGTCCGTAATGGTTACTTTGGGAGGCGATGTCGGAGGCCGGGTCGAATCCACGACCGTTGTCCTGCAAGGAAACTGTGAGTTTTCCGTGTTCAAACGATGAGCTTATTTGGACCTTACTTGGTGAACCGTGACGCACTGCATTGTAGAGAGCTTCGCGCACGATCATTAACAGCTCATTTGCTGCGGATTGCTCCAGATCAAAAGTCTTGCCGCTGGATTCAAACTCCACAGGTACGCCGTAGTCATGGCTCACTTGCGCGGCCATGGTTTCGAGCAGTGGCACGATGCTGGTTGCGGTCTCTGTTTGATGTCGCAAATCCCAGACGGCCTCACGCGCTTCGTTGATGGTGGAGCGAAGTTGCGTGCGAACGGTATTTAACAATTCGCCGGGAGCTCCGCTCTCGTCCTTGCGCATGCTTGAGTAAGCTTCGAGTAGAGCCGAGGTGCTGGTGCATCCCTGAATCAGGGTGTCGTGCATTTCTCGTGCGAGGCGTGCACGCTCTTTCAGCACCGCGTTGAATCGCGACCTTAGTTGACTTACACGCAAGCGGTAGATTCCCCAGACTAGCGCGGCCACGAGCAGGATGCAGATGCTGAGGAACCACTTGGTTCGGTAGAAGTGCGGCCGCTTCGCGATGGATATGGAGCTCTCGGAGATGTCGGCCGGATTGTTCATTTCGAAAGCGGCTACGCGGAAATGATAGGTACCGGGAGGCAGGTTTGTGTAGTAAGCCACGCGTCGAGAAGAAGCATCTACCCAAGTGGAGTCGAAGCCCTCAAGCTTGTAACGGAAACGAACGCGCTCCTGCGATCTTAGAAGTACAACCGTGTAGTGAATTTCGAGATTTGCGTTGTCGGGGCCGAGTGAAATATTTGCCGCACTGGGTGTTTGGATGCCATCCACTACGAGGCGCTCCACTATGACCGGAAGCCTTCCGATTGGCGTGCTCTGAGCGGCTGCTACGCGGACTGGACCTTTACTGCTGGGGAACCAGACTTCGCCTCGGTTGGTGAGAACTCCCGCTGGTTTTTCTCCACCGTAGAGCTGCGTTTTCTCGAGGCCGTCTGAGACTCCGTACAAAGTAAGCGCGATGGGGTGCCAACCCTTATCTGCGATTTCGTCTAGCTCTCGGCGGCTGACTCCGGAGATACCGTCGGGACCGCTGAGCCAGAGATTCTGTTTTTTGTCTTCCAGGATTTCGTAGATGCTGTTGCTGGCCAGACCATTCGCCACAGTAAAGCGAGTCAGCTTTCCCGAGCGCCAGCGATACAAACCTCCGGTGCGCGTGCCGAACCACAGTCCTCCTTCTGAGTCTTCATGAATCGCCCAGACCTTCTCTTCTTTTAGCGCCTCTGTGACCGTGTCATTCGCATACGCGCCAGCATGCAGTCGACTGACGCCTCGGTCGGTGCCAATCCAGATGTCTCCGTTGCGATCTTGGAGCATGGAGCGTGTACTGAAGTAGCAAAGGCCGTCATGCATCTGATAATTCGTAAGCCCGTTGGGACGCCACCGTGTTACGCCTTCATCGGTGGCGATCCATATACTGCCGTCTCGGGCCTGCATGAAGACTCGGACGAAGTTGTTTACGAGCCCATTCTGAGTGGTGTAATGTTCGTACTTTTTCCCGTCGAAGCGGATGGCACCCTGGCCCTCTGTACCGATCCAGAGTGCGCCGCCGCTATCACGGAAAACATTTCGGATTCTGGCGGAGATGCCGGGCGTATCCACTCGGACCGCTTTGCCGTCGTGAAGGCGGAATAGATGTGCCGACGCAGCCCACATGTCGCCATTGTGGTCCTCGTAGATTGTTCCGGCGTCTGCTTCGGAGGCATCGGGCAGGCGGACGGTGTTTACCGCGTTTTTGCTTAGGCGCAACATTCCGGCTTGCGTGCCGATCCAGATATTTTTCTCTGTGTCCTCGAAGAGATTAAGCGCGGTGTTACTGGGTAGGCCGCTGTGCACGGTGAGATTAGTGAAGTGACCACCGCGCAGAATATAGACGCCGTTGCCGACAGTGCCTGCCCAGAGGGCTCCATCGGTTGTCTGGCGCAACACGCGAACTGTGCCGTGGACTTCTTCGACCCTTGTGAACCTCGCGACGGTGGATCGCGGAAACATTTTCTGCAGGCCGGAGACGGTGCCGACCCACATGATTCCATCTCTTCCTTCGATAATGGACTTAACGCGGTTTTGGCTGTAGCCTCCGGAGAAATGGTATTCAGAGGAAGTGTTTCCGGTGAGCCGAAGTAAGCGGGAGCCGCCTACCCATAAACCGCCGCGACTATCTTCGTAGATCGCGTGAACGGCAAGGGCTGGAATTTCGGGTGTGTTATCGAAGCGCTCCAGGTGTTCGTTGCGAATGCGGAACAGGCCGTTGTCGGTGCCGACCCATATCTGACCTTTGCTGTCCTGATACACGGCGCGGACGAATGAATTCAGCAGTCCGTCAGCGGTGGAAAATGAGCGAAACTGTCCGTCGCGGTAACGGATTAATCCGCCGCCCTCGCTGCCGATCCATAGGCTGCCGTCGGTCGAAACCGTGAGGCAGAATATGTTGTTGTCGGTGAGAGCCTTTACGTTGTCGCGGCTGTAAAGAACGAACTGCGCTCCATCAAAACGCAGTAGTCCGCCGCTGGTACCGATCCAGAGATATTGGTCTTTGGTTTGCGCGAAGGCCTGTACGATTTGCTCGGGCAAGCCGTCACTCATCTGCCAAGTGCGGCGAGTATAGGACTGCGCTTCGTCCGCCGCGAATGTGGCCGAGCAGAGGACGAGAAGAATCAACGCAGATGCCATTGCCGTTCGGATCATCGGGTAACTGCCTTGGTGATGTGAATGGGGATTAGCTTCCACAACTGCGTATTGTCTCTCGGAGTGATCCAGTCAAGCTGCGTTTGAGCGGGCGGTTGCAACTCGACGACACCGGAGGGCGTGGCGGCGAGCACGAGTCCGGTGGACTTGCTGACAACCGTGTAGTTGCCATTGGCGGCTGTGATTATGTCCCACTTTTGCGGAGGGGTGCCCGAGACCGCTGGGCTCAATCGCGCTTCGAAAGGCTGCACGGCATCGAGCACTACGGTCGATCCTGATGACTCATTTCGGCTGGCAAGCTGCAGCGTACCCTCGGCGTTGCTCACAACGCGCCATTGCTGCTTGAGAGTCGCGCTGCCATCGGTTGCGCCAAGGCTCAGAGGTGCACCAGAGGCCGTCGGAGAAGCGACTACTTCGAGGAGAAGCCCATTCGCTAGGTTGAGCAATTTGTAAGATAAGTTGGCGTCCAGTTTACCGCCTAAGGCGTCTACGCCGGGTAGGATGGCTGAGTAATTTGGCATCGACGGTTGCGACGTTCCGGATGAATCCGCGTTATCGAATAGGGTCATGCCGTTCCATGCGTAAATCGCATCGGGCTCTCCGTCGCCGTTCGAATAGCCGCCTTCAAGTCTTCGGATGTTCACACCTTCAGGATCCCAGTATTCAATGCCCATGCCGAGATTGTTGGGAAGATTCTTCATCACGCTATTTACGTCGATCAGGAACTGGCGCTGTCCTGCGATTGTGGCCGGATACCATGGAGCATTCGACTCGAAGCCGCTCTCGTAGTGTTCTCCCACTTCGATCAGAAAGATAGGCTTACCGAGGGTATTCGCAACTTTAATTAGTGCACTCTGCTCGACGGGTTGGCTTTTCGGGTTGGCGGCTGCGGCTTGCGCGACGGTAAGCGGGCCATGGAAGATTGGGTAGTAACTTTGGCACACGGCATCGTACGGGATGGCGTTGCGATTAGCGTATTCGAAGAAATCAGTTAGATCCCATGCGGGGGTGACGTGAATGCAGCGCAGAGGAGGCGGAATTGCGGGACCAAGCGCAGGGTCTGCTGCCGCGTCCGAGACTGCCTGCATTGCTTGTCTCTGCAAGGCCGCGAAGGGTGCGAAATTGTTACCGCTCGGGGAGGCAAGTTTGCCGAAGAAACCGGTGTCGACCTCGTTGCCAATCGTCACCATGTCCGGCATTACACCGGCTTTTCGGTAGGCTTCCAATTCGAACTTCACGTAGTTGTAGACTGCAGACTCTGCCTGCTTGAGCGTAAAGGTTGACCATTCGTCTGGCCCCGCCTCCGATGATTTTCCGTCGAAGAAGAGAGTCAATTCCAGAGACATGCCGAGCTGTTTTGCCCGCTTCGCGAGGTCGAGGTCTGCGCTTTCTGTTTCGGTGTAGCATCCGATTGGCGTGCAGGTGGATGGGATCACCTTCGAATCAGAAAGTTTGTAAGTTCGATAAGGTGGGACTGACGTTGGGCGGACGCGAACCATGTTGATTCCGTGGTTTTTCAGCATCTGCAAGATGTCTTGCGATTTTCCGGCATCTTGCCACCAAGGCGCGCGCGTCAGGAGACGATTTGTCTCTTGCTTTTCAAGCAGAGCGTTATCGATACCACGGAAGAAGGCGGGCCGCAGGAGCCACTGTTGGCTCTGTGTGGGCTTGGTTGATATTGGCGTTTGTACGAGGCGAGCGCCTGTGGCTGGCGAGTGACTGGACACGTCAAGCACAGCGCCTGTGCTGCGATTCAGGATTACGAGGTATCCGTTGTTTGTTGCGCTCAGGGACCAGTGTTGCGACCTCTTGGACAGAGCGCACGTGGTCTGGATCGTCCAGATCACGTTATCTCTCTGCACTTTGTCAAGGCAGAGTCCGCTGGCAAGATTGCTGATCGCCCAATCATCACCTTGCAGATGCGTAAACGCCCATCGCTGGGTCAGGCTAGTAAAGCTTCGGTTCTGCAGGATAACTTTATCGCTCGCCGAGCCGCTGCTCAGGTCTATCTGCAAGGCCGATAGCTGATTGATGATGTAGTAGGTTTCTCCGTCAATGGGGCTGGGATCGACCGGCTCGGGCGGCTTCTGCGCCCGCATGGGGAGAATCAAGGCGCAAGAGAGCACGAGGGTGAGTAGCCGGGGGACCCGATGGAGAATCATTCAACGGAGTATGCCACGAACTCTGATTTTCCGGGAAGCTGTTTCTAAAGAGCTAGGCGCGAATCGAGGTACAAGGTGAGCGCAAGTTTGTATTCCTGCACCAGCTCTTGCCGCTCCCTCGGCTTTGCCTCCACATATTGTAGCTTCATGCTTTTCATGATCTGCAAGGCGACGTTGGCAATCCGAAAAGCATCTTCCGGCTGCAACGAAGGTTTTCTCTGGCGAAAGATTTCGGCAAAACGTTCGCGGAGGCGCACTCTGGCTCGCTGATCCCGTTGATAGCTTACGGGCGCGTCAAGGAGCGGGAGATAGGCGGGATGGCTATCTGTAAATTGAACCATCATGTCCACGAGGTGATTCACGAGCTGCTCAATGGGCCGGTCCGTAGCGGTTCCGAGGAGATCCCAGCACTGCTCCATCTCCTCGCCATATTTTGTGCGGAGAGCACGCACAATCGCTTCTTTGTTTGGGAAATATTGGTACACGGCACCGATCGACGCACCGGCCCGCGCCGCGATCTCCGTCATGGTGGCGGCTTCATAACCGTTTTCGGCCATGACTTCCGCAGCAGACTCCAGCAACTGCTCGACTCGACGCTCTGCACGCTCTTGCTGCGGAACTCGCCTGCTCGCTGTTGTTGACATATCTGAGGACATGCTCATATTATAGGCATGCAAACATGAGGATATGCTCATATTTGTAACTGGAGGTTTCTGGTGGTATCTGTTGCTCTCAATCCACGCACCACGGCCCGCGTGCTGGATCTTCTTCTAAGGGCCTGTAGTGCTGCTGGAGCTGTATCCGAATGAGCACTCCTGCGGTGTTGAACCATGACCAGGATGACGCTGATCCAAGGATTTGGAAGATTGCGGCTGTGGTGCTGCTCGGACCTTTGATGACCAGTCTTGATTCGACTGTCGTCAATGTCTCGCTATCGACGCTGGGGCGTGAACTACACGTTCCGCTTACGGCCATTCAATGGGTCATAACGGGATACTTGCTGGCGCTCGCGTTAATGCTTCCCTTGAGCGGATGGCTGGTTGACCGAATTGGGGCGAAGCGTCTTTATCTCTTCTGCTTTACCGCGTTCACACTTGCATCCCTTTTATGCGGGGTTTCCAGTTCAGCCGGGGCGCTGATTGGGGCGCGAATTTTGCAAGGGATGGCGGGCGGGCTTATTGCTCCGATGGCCCAGATGATGACTGCACGGGGCGCGGGCAGGCACGTGGCCAAGGTCATGGGCATTATGGTGGTTCCAGTTTTGCTGGGCCCGATCTGCGGGCCAACGCTGGCCGGAGTGATTCTGCAGCATGCTTCGTGGCGATGGATATTCTTCATCAATCTGCCGATTGGTGTGCTGGCCACGGCACTGGCGGCACGGATTCTGCCTAATGATGAATTGGCTGTTCGGGTGCGGAGTTTCGATTTTCAGGGATTTCTTCTGCTATCACCGGGATTGGTGCTTCTGCTTTATAGCCTTGAGAGTCTCGCTGCTGGCGCGTCAAAGGTGATTTGTCTTACGGGGTTTGCGATTGCTGTCGGCTTGCTGATTGGCTTTGTGGTACATGCAAGGCGACCAGGGGAATCCGCGCTCATTGACCTCAGGCTTTTCCGAAATAAGACATTCTCGGCTGCGGCGTGGACTCAGTTTCTTGCGAATTCCATTGCGTATGGTGGACAGTTGCTGCTGCCACTTTATTTGCTCTCGGTTCAGAGAATTACTCCGGCGGAAACCGGGTTGCTTCTGGCTCCAGCGGGTCTGGGGATGCTGTGTTCCTATCCGTCGATGGGATTTTTGACCGAGCGTTTCGGGTCTCGGCGCGTGAGTGCGAGCGGCGCGTTTATTGCTCTTCTCGGGACAGTTCCGTTCGCCCTCTTCCCTTTTTCTGGATTACCAGTCTGGGCGATTTGCGTTGCTCTGTTCGTTCGGGGTGTGGGCTTGGGGGGAATCTCCATCCCTTCGATTGCCGCTGCTTATTCGTCGGTACCGAAAGAGACGATTCCGGTGGCTACAACGGCGATCAACATTGTGCAGAGGCTGGGTGGGCCGGTCGCGACCACTGTGCTGGCAACATTCTTACATGCGAGGACGGCTTTGCCGCACGGGGTCTCGGTGACGCAGCTTAGCTGGAACGCACAGGCGTTTTCCGCAACTTTCTGGCTGCTGTGCGCCTTCCACGTTGCTGCGATTTTCACCGCTTTGCAGCTACCGCTGTGGGCGAGACGTAATTCGCTGACAAATGCAGCCGAAAGCGAACAGGCCATTGAGGCGGTTACGGAGTGAGTCGCCTCTTCAACTGAGCAAACTCACTCCGCTGACGAGACCTACTCTGGCTCCGCTTCTTCTTTGCCTGGGGCTTTTCTCGCCGTCGGGTCCGCTACTCGCGTAGGTTGGCCTACCTGTTGTGCTGCAATGGCGAGGAAGTAGGCATGCCAGAACGGGTCTTCGATTGCATTTAGCTGGGTAGCAATGGTCATGGGAGCAGCAAATCCTGAGAGCGAAACCAGCGCCCATGATTGCGCGTCCGGAGAAGCGCAGTCGGCGCAGCTTCCTGCCTTGTACTTCTCGTTGACCAATTGCAAACCACGGCCAATCACTTCACGGGTCTGATCTGGAGGGCGCTGTTCACGCATGGCCTGCGCCAGTTCGCGAAATGCCGATTGCAGACCCAGGTCCACCTTGGGGATCTCTACCTGAACGACCACCTTTGTTGCTCGAAGCTCAAACAGAGCCGGTGCCGTCTTGCGCGCTTCTTCATAGGACTTCGGCGCGGTCACTCGCACGTTATCAAGGGCCATGGCCATTAAACCCTTCTGATCATCGCTAAGCGATACGTCTGGATTCTCCGAGAACTTGCGCAACTGCGCCACGATGCTACGGCCAGCCTCTTCTGCCGATTCCTCGGAGATTGCCTCCATTGCCGTGGCCTGCTCCAGCAATGACGAGAAATCCGCTACTCCATAGATTCCTTCGTGTCCCCGAGTGAAGACAGCCAGCACCTGGCGAAAGAAATCTTCTTCGGCATCCTCGTTCGGACGAAGCCTTCCGAGCACCGCTCCGCTGGCAGAGTATGGGAAGCCGCCATGTTCTCCCCATTTGCGTGCATGGGCTAACAGTGTCTGCGCACCGGTTGCAGCCGCGTGGTGCTGCATGTAAGGGGCAAAGACCAACCGAGCGGCCATGGTTCTCGGGCCGGGTTGATTTCCACTTTCGGCTGGTAAGGTATCCATGAGTTCCAAGGCCCGGTCGGGGTCATACACCGCTAGTCGGGCGGCTGCCGTGGCGATGGCCGCGTTCCGGGCACTATCCACTTCAACAGCCTCGTTCCGAGGGAGTTTCTGCGCCAGGCCGAAGAGTTCCTCGGCCCATTGTTTCTTGTCCGTCGCCATTATTTCGGGGCGCATGGTGTACAGGAGCCGCGTCATCAGGGCAACTCGCCGTTTGGGGTCCAGCCCGAGCCCGAGAGTGTAGGCGTTGCGAACCATCTGCTCGGAAAGCTCCATCTGCGCACGGGAAACTACCGGGGCCGAAGACTTCGCTTTTCCGTGCCTTGCGGGGCGTTTCGTCTTTGCCATTGCAGGGATCGCCAACAATAACACCAGCGTCCCCACCATCCACTTTGATCTAAGTCGATTGAACATCACAAAAATTGGTCTCCGGCAGGTGCTACAATCCCGCCATGTCTAAGGCTCGTGCAAAGAAGATAAAGCTCTTGCTGCTGGATGTCGATGGGGTGATGACAGATGGCAAGCTTTTCCTGCTCCCCATTCCCAGCGGAACCCCAAAGTCTGATCCTCCTGCCACTACTAATATGCTTGAGGCGAAGGGTTTTCACGCTCACGATGGCACAGCTTTTTCGCTTGCCCGACTGGGTGGAATAAAGACGGGACTTATCACCAAACGCGTCTCGGAAACCGTGCGACTACGCGCCCGCGATCTCAAAATCGAATACGTTTACCAGGGCGCAGGCGATAAGCTGACCGCCTTTCGAGAAATTCTGGCGAAGGAAAAACTGAAGCCGGAAGAAGCCGCCTTTGTTGGCGATGACATTATCGATTTACCTGTGATGCGGAACTGCGGATTGGCCTTTGCTGTTGCTAATGCCCGCGAAGACGTGAAGGACGAAGCCCATGTCATCACCGATCATCGTGGAGGAGAAGGCGCCGTCCGAGATGCTGTGGAATACATCCTCAAGGCTCAAGGGTCGCTGAACCGCTGTGTCGATGCCTATATCAGCGGAGACACACCTGCAAAAGACAAACATCAGTAACTCGCAAAAAAATCCCACTGGCCTACTCAGCCAGTGGGTCACCGTTTCCCCTGAGAACGTGTCCGTTTCAGGAGGCTCTGCATACTTAGACACAAGTCGTGGAAGAAAGTTGTATTTCTCTTAAAATATTTCTTAATATCGACTACTCCGGCACAAACTCACCTTCCCATCGCGCCACAACCACGGTAGCCAGGCAGTTACCCAGAACGTTAACTCCCGTGCGTCCCATATCCATTAGTTGATCAATCCCAAGCAGGATAAAAACCGGCTCTACGGGTAACCCAAAGCTGGTAACTGTACCTAGTAGTATTACCAGCGATGCCCTCGAAACTCCGGCTACGCCCTTACTCGTTAGCATCAGCGTGAACATGAGCAGTAACTGCTGGCCGAGCGAGAGATGCACTCCTGCGGCCTGTGCCACAAAGATCGCGGCAAGCGATAAGTAAAGCGTGCTTCCATCCAGATTGAAGCTGTAACCCGTCGGCATGACAAAGGCCACTACCTGCCGAGGCACTCCGAGCTCTTCCATGCGTTCCATGGCGATCGGAAGCGCTGCCTCGCTGTTTGCCGTGGCGAAGGCGATCGTTACCGGCTCAGCAACAGCTTTCAAGAATCGCCGCACAGGAACTCCGGCCATTACCGCTGCGGGCAGGAGCACTCCGAGCACGAAAACTGCCAGCGCTGCGTAGAGCGTAGCGAGTAACCGCGCCAAGTTGCCTAGAATGCCCAGTCCGGTCGAGGCCACGGTGTAGGCCAAAGCCGCGCCGGCCCCGATTGGAGCCATGTACATGACGATCTTTGTGAACTTGAACATCACCTCGGCCAACGATTCCACTACCGCCAGCAAGGGTTTGCGCCGTTCGGGAGTTACCATCGCCAAGGCGATTCCGAACATCACCGCGAACACCACCACCTGCAGCACCTGTCCCTCGGCCACGCTCTTGGCAATGTTCTCTGGAAAGATGTGCAGAATCGTATCTATCGCCGTCAGTTTCTGAGTAGGCATGACGTCTGCCGCAATCGCAGCGCCGGTCAGGTGGATTCCAACGCCTGCCTGCGAGAGATGGATTGCGCCAAGTCCGATCACCAGGGCGAATGTGGTCATCACTTCGAAGTAAACGATGGCTTTGACGCCCATCCGCCCAACCTGCTTGAGATCGGCGTGTCCGGCAATACCGCTGACGAGCGTAGCAAACAGCAATGGCGCGATGATCGTCTTAATTAGGCGCAGAAATATAAGGCTCAGCACGCGCAGATTCAGTGCAAGGGCCGGAGCGTCGTTGCCGATCATTGCGCCTAACACCATGCCTATGAAAATCCAGGTTGTCAGAGAACGGCGCAGTCCGGCATAGACCACTAGCGCCGCCGCTGCCGCCCACCTTAGCCAAAACAACAGGGCGTACGCTCCGAAGCTGGGCAGAGCAATGCCTGCGTAGTGCGTCAGCGCCCATCCAATCGCTACCAGCGCATACAATACCATCGCCGTGATCAGCGCCCTCTGCCTCATTTGCATGTTTGCCCTTTGCTTTTGGTAGATATCAGAACTTGGCAAGGTGGGGCCTCAGGAATCGTCCACCTTGCCGATCTTGCGTTCGTGGATTTACCGCAACAAGTCTTCCAACTCCACGCCTTTATCTGTTTTCTCGTCGCGATATTTCACAATGACAGGTGTGTACACGCTCAGGCCCCATTCGGCGGCCTTGCCTTTGGTGATTGCACGGGCTCCTGCGACGACCACGGCGCCCTCGGGAACTACGAGCGGTTCGGTTTCTGTTGCGCGATAAATCTCTCCTCGAACGGTGTCGAATAGAGGGGTTGAGCGCGTCAGGATTACTCCTGAGCCCAGCACCGCCCTTCGCAGCACTTGCGTTCCTTCGTAAATGCCGCAGTTGCCGCCCACGAGCACGTCGTCTTCAATCACGACGGGCGTGGCGTTTACTGGTTCCAGAACGCCTCCGACCTGCGATGCGGCGCTCAAATGCACCCGTTTACCGATCTGCGCGCACGAACCCACCAATACGTGGGAGTCCACCATCGTGCCTTCGTCTACGTAAGCGCCCACGTTGATGTACATGGGAGGCATACAGATCACACCTTTCGCCAGATATGCGCCTTCACGGACGGTGGAACCGCCGGGCACGATTCTGACTCCGTCGGCACACTTGAAATGCCTTACGGGGTAGGTATGCCGATCAACGAAGGTGAAGGTCTCTCCGGCGTGAGTCTCCTCGGCCGCGCCAAGGCGAAAGCCAAGCAGAATTCCCTCTTTTACCCAGACATTGGCTTGCCAGCGCCCATCGCGCTTCTCCGCCGCTCGCAGTTCCCCCTGCGATAGCGCCTCTCGAAACGCATGGAACGTTTCCAATGCTCCGGATTCCCTCTTCGCGTCCATGCCCAAGGCAAACAAGCGTTCAATTTCAAATCGTAAGTTGTTCATAGTGGATGCAGTATAAGCCAGAGAGGGACGGGCAATGCAAAAACATGACTCCGAACACCTCAGTTCGGCTGCAGCCCGATGGTACGGAGTTCCTTCATGAGCTCAGGAGAAGCCACGCTGCCGTAAGACGGGTCGAGAAGCCCGTAGCTTTCAACAGCGTCGTATGTCCTTCGCGCGCCGCTCGACTGCGTGCCGTTGAGGGGCCAGTAGCTCCAGCTCAAGTTGTTTTCGCGAACATAGCGTAGGAAGTACTTGAACCAGGGAGCAATCGTCTTATGGTCGCTTCCAGTGGTGCAGCTCTCGACCTGCTGGCAGATACCGAATTCGCCTATCCAGAGAGGGACTTCCGGCTGAGACCTGGTCAGGTATCCCCAGCGCTCATCGAGCTCGGCCTTTAGCTGTTCGTAGCCAGTGATTGTGCCATGAGACATGCCGTAATCATGCGGAGAGTAGATCAGCCGATTTGGGACTGGAAGGCGCACCGGAAACTGGGCGAAGCCGCGAAGATCGGCCGAGTAGCCGGGGCCTTCGACAATCACCAGCAGATTGGGATTTGCGTCCAGGACAGCTTTTCCGCCTCGCTCGGCTGCGGCGTGCCAGTCTAGTGCAGGATTGTCACCACCCCACTTTGCTCCGCTCCTGAGTTCGTTCCGCAGGTCCGCGCCGACGACGTAGGGCTGGATTGCGTATCGGTTCACAATTGCTTTCCAGTCCTGAAGCCACTGCGCTTCGGGATATTCCTTACTCGCCCATAATCCGTTCCCATCCGTGTCGTTGCAGCACCAATCGGCACGACTTACGTGGTTGTCGAGGATCACGAGAATGTGCTGTTTCGCGAGTTCTCCGACGACTGCATCCATGATCTCCATGGAGTGTTTTCCGCGAAGCTGCGGATTGGCTTTGAGCGCATAGTCCGGGACTGCTGGATTCTTTTCCAGTACCTCATTTGCCCACGGCAGTCGCACTGAATTGAAGCCCATTTTGCGGATTTGAGCGACAATTTCGTTTAGCGGCTGGTGATCCAATCCTCCAACCACGTACTCTTTTTCGTCGAATCCGAACCAGTTCACCGAAATCAGGCGCAACGGATGGTTCTTCGCATCCACGACTGTGCGTCCTGCGGTGTGTAGTGGAAGCGCCGGAGTCTCTCCGCAGGCCAGCAGTGACGCAAACAACAGGAGCGCAGTCATAGCTATGTTTCGCATGCGCTGATTATAGGGCTACGGTGTTTAACTTTGCCCTGCGGGAAGCTCTCAATTCATCCGGTATCTCGCTGAAGCCACTCCCTGTTGCGGGGTCGCGTCCAAACCTCGAGAGGTATATTTCATGTCTAGTCGCGTTCCCAGACCATATCGCGGATTGCTCTTCGGGGCGATTGCCGGAGCTACGGCCGCTTGGGCCATGAACCAGTTTCAGTCTTTGCTCAGCAAAGCTACGCAACCAGAGCATCAACGATTCAGCAAACCGCAGGGTGAGGCAGCCGAAGACGCAACAATGAAAGCATCCGACCGCATCGCCCGTACCGTTCACTTTCGCCCGCTTTCTCCTCAGGAGAAAGCCAAGGCAGGGCCAGTGGTGCACTATGCATTCGGAACCCTGATGGGCGCTTTATATGGACTTACAACCGAGTACTTCCCCGAAGCCCGTGCGGGATTCGGAACGCTGTTCGGCACCGTGCTCTTTGCAGTCGCCGATGAGGCGGCGGTCCCACTTGCAGGGTTCTCCGGGAAACCGACCGAGTATCCCGCCTCAAGCCACCTTCGCGCCTTGGCTTCTCATGTGGTGTATGGGGCCAGCGCCGAGGCAGTTAGAGCCACTCTCACCCACGCCGCGTAAGGGAAATTGCAAAACAAGACGGGCCGCGATTTCTCCGGCCCGCCGTTAATTCTCATTTACTTCGAACTCAGCGCGAAAACTCTAGTGTTTCTCAATGCCCTCGGGAGTGAACGTAATCGTTGCCCGGTGTCCTTCGCTGCCCAGTGTTCCTGCTGGCTTGCCGTTATAGGTGATCGACAATCCGGCCGGGTTCCCCACAACTAGCAAGAGTTTCTCTTTGGCTGAGTAGCTTCGGGTACGAGCGTCCGCCTTATCAGGGTCGAGCGTTATGCTTTCCACGTTTTTACCGTCGCTGCGGACGCTGATCCAGGCCTTTTCGGTGGCAGAGATGGAAATCTCCACCGGAGCGCCGGATTCCTTGGAAGCCTGTTCGGTTTTCGTTACCACTGGAGCCGGAGCGGGATTTGGGGCGGCATTCTGAGGAACACCTTGAGTTGCACCCTGAACCTCCGGTTGGGTTCCGTTCGGAGTCGTTGGTTGCACCGTTCCCGCGTTTGGATCGGTGGTTGCAGTTGGCGCGGTAGGCGCGGGAGTTGACTGAGGGGCGGTGGTGGACATGGAGTTTTCTGTCCGGCCCTGTGCTGCTGTCTCACGGGCATCCTTGCGGCGCTCGTTCAGCCAGAGCGCACCCATTCCCACGGCCACGATAATGGCCAGCACCCCAACGACCGTTGCTCCGTTCGGAGACCACGATTGCCGCTCCGCCTTTTCCTTTTCTGTAACGGACTGGGCCGACATTGTCAGCAGATCGACGTCCGGAGCTGCAGCTTTGGCTGCGGCCACGTACTCGGCTACGGTCTTGTCTTCGTCCAACCCGACAAAGCGAGCGTACGAACGTACGAACCCTTTATTGAAGATGCCTCCCGGCAATTGATCGAAGCGATCCGACTCCAGAGCCTGCAAAGACCGGGTACCAATCTTCGTGGTATCCGCAATCTCCTGCAGTGTGATTTTTCGCGATTCCCGCGCTTGGCGCAGTTTTTCTCCAAAGGATGCCACGTCGACCGCCCTCGCCGTTCAAACCCGTTATTTAAACTGCAACTCCAGCGGCGCCACGGCAGCGTGCGCTATGCGCTTTTGTGAATATAAATGCAGTTCTTCGGTCATCATAGAAATGCTGCAAAGGCAAGTCAAATACAAACGATTGAGATCTGGTTTTTACTAGGGGTCTATTGGGAGTCCCAGAAGTGCGCCAATTCGGGCAGAACAAAAACACGTCATCAAAGAAACGCCCGAAAGAAACGCCCGCGCCAGCGCTGTCCTGCTCTAGGCTATTAGCAGCCACGAGAATATAATGATTAATCTTGTAACTCTCAGCTCGGGGTATAACAGGGCAACCGTGATGACGCAACCGCAAGAGTCGGCCGGGGTCAACCAGTCCAAACCAGAGCTGGCAATTCTCCATGACGTAGCTAAAGCACTGACGTCATCCCTGAACCTCGATTCAATTCTGCAGACTATTATGGAAAAGGTCGCTGCCTACTTCAAGCCAGACACTTGGAGTTTGCTGATGACCGACGACGAGCACCAGGAACTCTACTTCGCGATTGCCGTGGGCGACGCTAGTGAGTCTCTCAAATCCGCTCGCCTGCATATTGGCGAAGGCATTGCCGGATGGGTTGCTCAACACGGTAAACCACTGATCGTTCCAGACGTCTCAAAAGATGAGCGATTCGCCCCGCGGATCGACCAAATGACCCAGTGGGAGACTCGCTCTATTCTGTGCGTGCCACTCGCATCCAAGGAGCGGATTCTTGGAGTCATCCAGCTCATCAACGTGGACATGACTATTTGTGGCACCGACCAGTTTATGCTGCTGCAAGCTTTGGCAGACTATGCGGCAATTGCCATCGATAACGCCCGGGCGGTCGAAAAGATCCAGGAACTGACGATCACCGACGATTGCACGGGACTCTACAACGCACGCCATCTCTACAACACAATTGAATCCGAACTGCACCGCTCGATCCGATTTGGCTATGAGTTCAGCGTCGTCTTTCTGGACCTTGATCGCTTTAAGCTCGTCAATGACAACCATGGGCACTTGGTCGGCAGTCGCCTGCTGCTCGAAATCGGCACTGCGATTAAGAGCCATCTCCGGCTTATCGACTACGCCTTCCGCTATGGTGGCGATGAGTTTGTCGTGTTACTCCCGCAGACCAGCAAACAGTCCGCACTGGTGGTAGCCCGCCGACTACGTGACATTATGCGCGCCACAAAGTTCCACGTTGCCGACAACCTCGACCTGAATGTTCGAGCCAGCATGGGCGTAGCCAGCTTCCCCGATGACGCCAGGAATGCTCACGACCTCATCCGCCAAGCCGACGAAATGATGTACACCATCAAGAACACCACACGCGATGCCATCGCCGTTTGCGGCATGGGGGCAATGCTGTAAAAGAAAATTGCCTAGCACGAGCCTATGAGGGTAGCTCCACCACCTCCCGTGCCTTAATCCTTCTTTCGGTACTTCACCCAATACTTCCACAAAAATCAGAACACTTTTGTCCAGCCTTGGTCTTTACTTGTAAGGACAAAAGAACGTGCTGGAGCAAGTGGCATTGATCGCATCAACGGCAGAGGCGGGGACGGAAGCAACTGAAGAGGCGCTCGATATCCTCGTGCGAGCTCACACGCGCCTAGTCTTCCAAATCTCCTACAGCGTGTTACGGAACCATCACGATGCCGAGGATGCCACGCAAGAGACATTTCTGCGCGTAATGCGCTATCGTCGCCAGTTGAACGACGTACGCGACATACGCGCTTGGCTCGCTCGTATCGCGTGGCGTGTTGCTGCGGAACATCGACGAAGTGCCCCTTTGCGGGATGATGCCGGACTTGAAGCCTCTCTCGAACAGCTTCGGAGCCAAGCGGCCGGAGCTGAGCAAGTTGCCATTGGTGCACAGATGCTTGAACTTACTGAGCGCCTGATTGCCCGTCTCCCCTCCGACCTCCGCGACCCACTGATACTTTCCACCATTGAGGACATGACCTCGGGTGAGATTGCTGCAGTTCTGGAAATTCCGGAGGCTTCCGTGCGTACCCGGATTTATCGCGCGCGGAGATTACTCAAGGAAAAGCTCACTTCATTGCTGGAAGGGAAAGCATTATGAATCCTGAAAAGCACGAACAATTCGCTGATCGATGGCTTGATATAGCACTGAAACAATACACGGCCGTTGAACCTCCATCTGGATGCGAGGCGAGGATTCTTGAAAACCTTGCTAGAGCCAGTCGTCCTCGCAGGTTCTTCTTGCTACAGCCAGTACGTTTTGCTTGGACGGCAGTTGCAGCAGCTCTGGTACTGGGCGCTGTTTTCGTTGGCACTTCGCTGCACGGGCCAACTCAGACGCATTCTGCTCAAATTGCCAGCTTGTCCCCGACGAAGTTGCCTCCGGTCGCGGTGCAACCCGCCGCTCCCTCGAGAATCCCGGCATTGGAGATATTTACGGGGCCGATCCGGCATAGAACGCAGCAATCGAAAGCTGCCCGACCTGCGCCACCTCGCCGTGAGCTGTTTCCGTCTCCCGCGCCACTCTCAGAAGACGAACTGCTCCTTCTCGCTTACCTGCGAAGCACTCCCAAGGAGGAGATACTTTTTGCCGCTAGCAGGAGCAAGGCCGAGCACGAAAGAGCACAAGAACTACTCAATTTCGACACCACTCTCGATCAAGGATCTAGAAAAGGACTTCAATAGGAGGATTCATGCGGGCACTCACACGAACAGTACTGGCAATCCTGCTCACCAGCGCGACTATCGCACTTGGACAAACAACTCCTGCCCCGTCGGCGGCCCCGCTGTCGAGCACGGAAGCGCGAGCCAAGGTTGCCGAAACCATCTCCACATACAGGCTGGAGTACAACATCTACGAAATTGAGGGCGGAAAACGCATTGGCACACGCAGCTACACAATGCGGCTCACTGACTACAACATGACGACAACGATGAAAACCGGATCGCGGGTTCCCATCTCGACAGCAACCCTGGGCGGGGGTAACACAAGTTCGCTCGGCACTCAGTTTCAGTATGTCGATGTGGGCGTGTCCATTGATGCCAAACTGAGGATGCTGGAAGGGCGTCTATTCCTGGCGACCGGCATCGAAATGAGCGGCATCGCGCCTGATCAGGCAGGTCAGGGACCGAATCCGATTATCCGTTCGAATAACGCACAGTCCAATACCACCGTGACGCTTGGAAAGAACATGCTCCTCGCCAGCATCGACGATTCAATTCTAAAGCGCCGATATGAAGTGGAAGTCAAAGTAACTCAGGAGTAACCAGAATTCGTTGGGCGGTGGCGCGGGACCTCCGCGCCACACGCTTGCCTTGCTCCTTCGCACCGCTTAACATCAACATATCCCCAGCCTTCTAATATCGTCTTCGGGGCCGCAGCCGCTGAAAGTCCAAGCACAGGAGTCCAAGGTTCCCGACTGGGGACGCTCTGCCTTATGGAAGATAATGCTCGCTCTAAGAACCTCCCTCTGTTGCCTCATGGATTTCTCTGGGGAACCGCCACGTCTGCTTTTCAAATCGAGGGCGGAGTTCACGAAGGTGGACGCGGCGAAAGCATCTGGGACCGCTTTTGTAAAACTCATGGCAAGATCAAGGGGCAGGCAGACGCCGACATTGCCTGCGACCATTATCATCTTTGGAAATCTGATATTGCCCTGATGAAGTCGCTAGGGATCCAGAGCTATCGTTTTTCTCTGGCATGGCCGCGCATTCAGCCGCTTGGCTTCGGAGCCAGTAACCAGCAAGGCATCGACTTTTACTCTCGCATCATCGACGAGCTGTTAGCCAACGGCATTCGCCCCTTCCCAACTTTGTACCATTGGGATCTGCCGCAACCTTTGCAGGATCGCGGTGGATGGGCGGAGCGAGAGACTGCAGACCGTTTCACCGAATATGCTCAGATCGCCACCCGCGCCTACGCTGACCGCTGCAAAGATTGGGTCATCTTCAACGAGCCGAGCATGTTTGTAAATCTGGGACATCTCAGCGGACTCCACGCCCCTGGTATCCTCGACCCTGGGATCACCATGCGCGCCGGACACATCGTTAATATTGCTCAAGGCAAGTCCTTCCGAGCCATGAAGGCCCTTTCTCCCGAGCTCCGGATAGGCAGCGCGTTCAGCATGTCTCAACCTTATCCAGCATCGGACTCCGAGGAAGATATTCGCGCCGCCGAGCGCTTCCACGCGTGGGAAAACATCTGGTACCTCGAACCCGCTCTGCGCGGACACTACCCCAGCGCGGTCGGTCCCGCACCTGAGAAACTCCTCGACATCCGCGTCGGTGACATGGATTTGATACGCGCACCTTTCGATTTCATAGCTATCAACAATTACACAAGAGCCGTCATCGAGCACGATCCGCATTTCCCGATTCCATTTGTCGCGATGCGTTGGCTCGCAGGGCAAACTGGTTCCAAAACCGACCTGCAGTGGGAGGTCTACCCGCGCGGCCTTTACGAAATCGTCATGCGCATCTGGCGCGATTACAAACTCCCCATCGAGATTACCGAGAACGGAGCTGCTTATAACAACGTTCCCGCCCAAGACGGCGAGATACCCGACCAACAGCGGATCGATTTCTACAACAGCTACCTACACGAACTGGCTCAGGCAGTAAATGAGGGTGCCGACGTGCGGGGTTATCACGCGTGGAGTTTCATGGATAACTTCGAGTGGGCCGAGGGTTATACCCCGCGATTCGGACTCGTGTATGTGGACTACAACACTCAGGCGCGCACGCTCAAGGCTTCGGCGAAGTGGTATGCGAAGTTGATTGCTGGGAGCTGAGGCCAGATAAGAGCCCGTTCATTATCGCTGGAATATAGAAGAAGGGATAAGTAAAAGGTTTTTCCTGTTACTTCTGCTGACCGGTTGGCTCCCTGCTCGCCAGAATGGCATTCACGGCTTCAGCTAGGGTTGGGACGCACAGATCGGCCATCTCTCTCGCAGCCTCGGCGCCTGGCTTCCGCAGTTCCGGTTCACCTTCAACAAAAACCGTCGACATTCCCAAACGGCATCCAAACTCAATATCAGACACTGAATCGCCAATCATGATGCAGGTCTTTGGCGCAAGGTCTGGAAAATCAGCAGCAGCCTGTTGGAAGAGACCAGGGAGAGGCTTCCGGCAATTGCATTGTAGTTTGTCGTGGGGACAAAAATAGAAGCCGTCAACCCGACCGCCATGTGCCTTCAAGAGCTCTTGAAAGGCGTGGTGTATTGCCTCGACATCTGCAATCGAATAGAGCCCGAGAGCAATTCCGCGTTGATTTGAAACCACGAAAACGCGTACTCCCGCGCGATTGAGCCGGACGATCGCCTCAGCAACTCCCGGCAGGGGTTTAAACTCTTCCCAAGAAGAGATGAATCTACCTTCGGGCAACTTTTTGTTCAGAACTCCGTCTCGGTCTAAGAATACCGTCTTCAGTTCGCCGTAATGGGGATTCTTTAGTGACTTAGCCATTCCGTTATGATAGCAATGCAGTAATTATGGACGCCGTTAGTTGCGGTCCAGGTCAGCGTAAGACTGCCAAAGTGAGGGGAACCATGTCAACTCGCCCAGACGCCGCAGGAGTTTTCGACAAAGCCATCGCGGATCACCTTGAGGTAGTACGCCAAGTAGGCGGTCAACAGGAAACGCTGGAGGCGATAGCGAAAACCATGACCGCTGCCTTACGCGCGGGGCGCAAAATCCTGTGGTGCGGCAATGGCGGCAGCGCCAGCGACTCCCAGCATTTGGCAGCCGAACTCGTGGGGCGATTTCGGCGTAACAGGCGCGCTCTTGCTTCAGTCGCATTGACCACCGATACTTCCATATTGACAGCGGTTGCGAACGACTACGGCTACGAGGCCGTGTTTTCCCGCCAAGTCGAAGCACTTGGTGTTCCCGGCGATGTGCTGGTTGGCATCTCTACTTCTGGAAACAGCGAGAACGTTTTCGCCGCGATGAAAGTTGCCCGAGAGCAGGGGTTGGTGACAGTAGCTTTCACCGGTACTGGCGGCGGCAGGATTGCCCCTATGGCAGATCATCTTTTCGCCGTCTCCTCGCGGGATACTGCTCGCATCCAAGAGGCTCACGCGCTGGCCGGACACATGCTATGCGACTGGATCGAGTTGGACTGGATTCACACCCAAGATGAAATGGAGCAGGCCGCCACGATAGGTCGGGCTGATGTAACGCGTTGATTGAAGAACTGAACGAGGTACTCAAGGAAATCGAGTTCGGATGGGCGAGCAAGAAGCTTTTGGTAGTAGGCGATGTAATGCTCGACAAGTATATATGGGGCGAGGTAGGGCGCATCTCGCCCGAGGCCCCTGTGCCCATCGTGTTAGCAACCCATGAAACCCACCAACCGGGCGGCGCGGCCAACGTAGCCATGAACTTGGCCCATCTTGGTGCACAGACTCGCGTGATCGGTTTTACTGGCGGCGATGAGAACGAGAGGTTATTGGCAGAGAGTCTGAGTTCAAACGGAATCTCTCCGCATTTCATACTCTCGGACGGCTTTCCGACGATCACCAAGCAGCGCATCCTTGGTGGTCGCCAACAAATGCTGCGCGTTGATAGCGAGCGGCGCGGAGCACGATCTCAAGCCGACTATGACCGGCTAGTGCAAACGGTGCTCGCACAACTTCCGACCAGCGATGCCGTCGTTCTCTCCGATTATGCCAAAGGGGCGCTCACGCCCGAGGTCTGTCAGTCCGTGATTCAGACCGCCCGAAAGCTGGGGATTCCAGTGCTAGTGGACCCCAAGAACGCGGACTTTACGCGCTATCGCGGCGCAACAGCGATCTGTCCCAATCTTGGTGAGTTGTCAGTTGCCACGCACCTGGATTCCGACGATCTCGAGGTATTGCTGGCGACTGCGGACAGCATGCTGCGAACCTTCGATCTTGATTTCTTGGCTGTGACCCTAAGCGAAAAGGGGATCGCGCTGCTCCAGCCGAGTGAACGATTTGTGGTGCCCGCCTTGGCGCGCCAAGTGTTCGACGTATCAGGCGCCGGTGATACCGTAATCGCCGTGCTGGCACTGTGTCTGGCTTCAAGGCTCAAGCCGGAGACCGCTGTGCAGTTGGCCAATGTGGCTGCCGGAATCGTGGTTGGAAAGGTTGGGACGGTGCCTGCTGAGAAACATGAGTTACTGGCAGCACTGGCTCCCGAGCTTGCTGTCCACGCCAAGGACAAAGTGATGACTCGGTCCGAACTGATCAGCCGAGTGGCGCTATGGAAAGCGAACGGCGAACGAGTTGTCTTTACCAATGGTTGTTTTGATTTACTGCATATGGGACACATTACGCTACTGGATCAGGCTCGGAGCTTTGGCGATCGACTGATCGTGGCGATCAATAGCGATGCATCGGTGCGCGAATTGAAAGGCCCGACACGTCCCATTGTCGGTGAGCGGGAACGGGGCCGGGTGCTCGCTGCACTTGCCGCCACGGACGCCGTCATTGTCTTCGATGAACCCACGCCCTTAGAAGTGATTCTAGCTGCAAAACCCGACGTAATCGTCAAGGGTGGGGACTATCGAGTGGAAACAATTGTTGGCGCACAGCAAGTAAAGTCCTGGGGCGGACAGGTGAAGATTGTTCCCATCGTTGAAGGCTTTTCAACTACAAAGCTCATCCAGGAGGGCGTGGAGAGAGGGAGCGAGAAGCACAGCTAGATAGTCCTACCTGCGAAGGTAGGGCTCCGCGCATCGAGACCCTAAAAGATGCTAGCCCATTTTAGCTGCTCTCTACGTCTCTATATCAACCAGAGGTCCGTTTGTTGGGGCGTTCTCTTCAGGAGATACAACACGCCACGAAAGCACTTGCCCAAGGGATCTAGCATCAAGCATTCTATCCAACTCGCGTAGAACCAATTCAGGAGTCACCTGATGCATGCATCCATTAAATCGACAGGGTGCGAAATTAGCCCCATCGTAGCATGGCCGACATGCGAAACCTTGCCCGCCCCAGATACCAACGGCGAAAGCTCGCCGCGGGATGCGAGTAGCAGGATCCGTGGGGCCAAATATTCCAACAAGGCAGGTATCGCTCAAGCCAGCCAAATGCAACGGACCAGTATCATGCGAAACCACCGCGTCACAAGCATCACAAACGCTAACTACCTGCGGAAGCGACAAAGTGCCGATACAGTCTGTAACTTCTAGGTCTTTAAAATATGGCTTTACCCAAGAATCTTCGGGACCACCGAGCAGAACAACTTCCCAATCTCGATGCTTCAACTGTCGCGCCAGTTCCACAAAGCTCTCTACCGGCCAACGGCGCAAAGCCTGCTCCGGGAAGCGGCCCTGCGACTGCTCCCGAATCAGATGATTGACTCCCCCAGGAACGATCGCAATACGTCTGGGCGCGACCTTTCCTGGCAGCGGGCAACGTGGTAGACGATCAGGGCGAACAGGTCCGGAACTCTCCGGTCGACAGCTGTCCTCCTCGCCCAAGATCAGACGCGCGTATTCATCGGTATGGTGACGTCCTGGAAGCAAAGTTGTTGCCCTCGACTGATGGGAGAACATCAACCTGCGCCGAGCACGAACGGGAACGGCCAAGAGACGGTATCGCCAGTCGTAATACAGAATGGCGCACAGATCAAACCTTATGAGGACAATCTTAGTCCAGAGTCTAAAAATATTCTTCGCCCGAACCAAAGCCCCGCCGAAGAGGATTGCTTTTTCATTTGCCGGGATCACATTAATCCATGAATAACATTCGAGCAGCGACTGAACGGCTCTGCCGCACACCCAATGAATCTCGAATCCCTGCTCGTGGAGTGCGTAAGCTGCGGGGATGGCCATGATCACGTCACCGATCTGCCCCAGTTTAAGTATGAGAGCCTTATTGCGATGACATTTGTTAGATTCTAGATTCAAGTCGGATCCTGTTCGTGATCCTCGTAACATATTGTCGCCCGGAAGCAATTCCAAGATCGATATTGACGCATCGAAAGAACTCTTCAGATCGGCTTGCGCTGACCAAATACATGATCTTCAAATCCAAGGATATACCAGAGACCTTTGCCAGAGAGCCTGCCCGTGATCTGCCTCTTCAGCAACGCCCACGGCAGTATTACAACTCCGATTAATGTCCTAATGAAATCTCTCGATCGGCCCGCATGAAGAACCTTCACTCCATTCGCCAGAAGGATATTTGAGATCTCTCGGATATCAGGAACGTAGACATGTGTCGGATCGTCGCAGAATTGCAAGCTTCCCTCTGCTGGCGGTAAAGACAAACTACGCAATGAAGGAAATGCAATCCAGATGTATCCGCCTGGTTTCAGTTTTTGACAGATGGTCGCCAGAATAACTCCCGACGAAGACATGTGCTCCACAACATGATGAAGGATGACGAAATCGTAGCTATTGTCCGGAATTGCAGAATAACCAGAACCACTCGCGCTAAGGGGATAAAAAGCATCCATGGCCGCAAGATCCTCATCGCTGTTGTTGTATTGCTCTATGTCCGCGCCAGAGTAATGGCACCCCGGAAACCAACGCTTCGTTGTGCTTGGCGAGTTATTCCCGCAACCGATATCTAGAATCCGCAACACGGGCGAAGAAAGCCTACGCCGAGCATAAAGAAACTTCGTAGGACAAACATGCATCGCAATACGCATCGCGTGAGCCTGCCTCCGATTGAGCAGTTTCTTGGCCTCAATTGCAAATATCGTACCATAATAGGGTGAACGCAAAGCTCGCCGGATGCGGATTCCTCAAGTAACGATGAAGAGCGTTCGTGCGCTTCTCGATGTCATTAGAGTTATCGATAGCACCAACTTTCTTACCAACGACGAGTACATTCGCAGCAAAGCAGCGAACGGGCCAGAGTCTCTCTACATTCGCGCTAGAAAGGCCATCGCATCGGCCAACTTATTAACCAGCGGGAAACCGAAAGCAGGACTGGATAACAACCACATCGTCAACTTACTCCGGAACCAGATGTGTTTGCCCTGCAGCCTGGTTGACCGTAGCATGTCCTTCCCTGAAGGGTCCATCCTTTGCTTGTGAGGAAAGTTCAATTGCAAGTAAAATAGGCATCCACAACAGCGGCATAGTCACATCCGCAATACCAAGGCACATATTCAGAAGCAACGCGAAAATAGCCCACCCGAGCCATGTATCTTTCTCCTTGAGTCCGGTGAGCAACCGAAACACGTAAGTCCCAAAGATCAGTACGCCCACAATTCCCACATTGCTTAAGAGTGTGGCTAGCATGCTGGACGCTCGGTTACTACCCAGACCTAGGCCAATCCAATGCGTATCAGGCAGCAGTTGCAGAGCGTACATGTCTGCGGCTGTCCGATTGATAAATGACCCCTGGTCTGCTTTGGAAACCGTGTGTGTCGTGAGAGTCTGTCGGTAGTCGGGAACTGCGAGCAGGACAAGGACTAATGGAACCGAGATGAGAACCAGAATCCAGACAATCCTCTTCATCTGTCGGAAATTGACGCGCCAAGTAAAGTGCCAAGTAAATCTAATGGGAGAATAGCAAACCATGAGCACTGGCACTATAAGGCATAGAGTAAGCATGGACCCACTTGAGGCCACCAGGCCACAAGCCATTAACGCAACAATTACTTTTGACACCTTCCCCTTCCCGGCAAGGTACTCGGCAAGAAATCCAACGCAATATAGCACTAAGAATCCACCTGCAATGGACGGTTCTGTACAGGTACCTGAATTCCTCGTTCCAGAGGCTAACATCGTTTCATCCGCAATCGCGTACCCGGGATTATTGCGTACTAGGGAATCCACGGAATCCGGGAACGGAACATTCGCAACCTGAAAAAGTGACTGAGCTAAAACGAAAAGCATGATAATGGAAAAAGCGCAAATATATGCTCTGCGAGTCTTCTTGGCGGAGAAGTCGATCATGAGAACTGCATAAGCGGTGACAATATGCCAAGCGAGAAAGCCAGCTTGGCCTATATTATTGAGTCCAAACTTAAGCGGCGGTCGCAATAGGAGACCACCGTCAATTCCGATCTTAGGGTCGTAGACTGGTATTCCGGAAAAAACGATCGGCAAAATAAACGCCGACGCAACTCCCACGAATCCAAAAAGCAATAGCCATCGTCCATGGGGCATGGACTTGTTTCGGCGAACACCAAAACTCCAATTGACAACCGCGCGGACTATGATGAACCCGGCAATAATGTAGTACGGTTGGATTCCACGTTCCCCGAAATTTATCGCTGATGACGCCTCAAAACTACTTGCGATGATCAGCAGGCCGAGCAAGCTGTCTTCCTTAAACAGAAAACAGTAAGCTCCGCAGCAAAAAAAGATCAGGCCGATTATCGTTGGCATGACACACCTCTCCGGCTCGGAAACGACACTTCGGGATGCAAGATGAAAACCTGCTCTTTATCTAAGAGCTACTCGGTCGGAGCCAAGACACTGAGATTGGACGCTATAACACCGCATTGGAAAAAGCCGTGACTGCGACATGCCTCCCTACTTATTCAGGGCCAACTCCCGATTCCGGTGCGGGTAACAATTTGCCAGTCGTCTAAACGACTTAGTTACGATATCGGGCGTCCAAATTGCATTGCAACATGGCCTGATCCCACATCTTACCGTCTGACCGACATTCTCCCCCACGCGTAGCGCAAAGGACGTAACAAGTACTTGGCATTTGCAAAATATAGTTCAATAAATGTCAGCAGTTTATTTCTCCCCCCCGTGGCAATTTTCGCACGCGCCGTCTCTTCAAAAACTTTGCGGGTACGACTAACTCCCCCATCCCTCATCATGACGGTGGTAACAGGCATATATGCGGTGATGAGTCGGCCTCGTGCTCGCAGGAGAAGTTCATAGTCAGCGACAATGCGGTAAGAGATGTCGTACGTTCCCAACCGATCAAACAGACTCCGTCGGTGCATGCTGCCTGGGTGAGCTAACCATAAGCCCCTTAAAAGCTCTCTCCACGTCCAATCTTCACCGACTGTTCTTTCATAGCCGGAAGAATGTACTACCTTAATGTTTGAAGTTAGATATTCCGCTTGGGGATTCGTAGCAGCGAGCGCCATATACGCGCCAACGGCACCGGGTAGTAACTCGTCGTCCGCTCCGAGAAAGCATATCCACTCGCCGCGCGCGACGCGCAGAGCCTTGTTCCACGCGTCGTATATACCGTAGTCCGGCTCACTCATCCACAGCGCGATACGATCATCATATAGCCGAAGCACATCAACGGTCCCATCGCTCGAAGCTCCATCCACAACGATGTGTTCGATGTTCGGGTAATCTTGCCGCAAGACGCTCTCGAGACATCCCGCAACAAACGACTGCCCATTGCAGACCGCCGTGACCACCGTGACGAGGGGTTGCCCATCGCGGTTCTCCTCCAGAATACCCTTCAAACGTCTCCCGCCGGATAAGTGCCCGTGTTCGCCTTGCGCATGCGGTATCTGCATATTGGATAAGGCCGCTAAAGTTGAACGAATTCTACACCACTTGTTGAAGCACCTTAGTCATCACCCCTCCGAACGGGTTCTGATGCAGAACGATGCTTTGGGAAATTTCATTTATTCAAGAAGTCGCTCAAAAATGCCGCGAAGCTTTAGTGCCACAAAATCGGGCCGGCACTCATCTACCAACTTCAACTCGGGTGTGAAGCGCTGGGGGGTCGCAGTTAGTTCTACCAATCCTGCCGCTATGCTCTTTTCGGATCTTGCGTCAACCGTCATTGCTCCCACATAGAATTCCTGGCGCGCGTATGGCTCATCGGCCATCAGGAGAGGCTTTTGTAGTGCGACCGCCTCTAGGCATGACGCCGGTTGGCATTCATCGAAACTGGGAAGGGCAATAGCTGAGGCATTGCGTAGGACGCGGTACAAGTCTTCCCAAGTCAACCACTTGTACCATTTCAAGCTTGGGTTCGCTTCTATGATCCGCCTAAATTCCTCTGCGTAGGCGAGCTCACCTGGCATTGTATTGCCAATAAAGACCATCGACCAGCCGGCATGCAGTGCTGCCCTAGCCATACGAACCTGATTCTTCCGCGGCCATATATTGCCTGCGCAAACGACATATTTGTCGAGACCGTCAAGCGGAGCTGCTGTGGCTCCCACGTCGAAAAACAGCGGGTCGAGAATAGTGGGTACCACCTCGATTGATCGGGCAGGGAAACCGTAGAGTTTCATGGCCGCATCTGCCTGGAGGCGATTTACGACCAATAGAACATCCACTTTTCTCAGAATATCCATCAGTGGCCGCTTGCGGCCCGCCACAAGCCCCGCAATATGTCGCAAGCGAGACACCGGAGAAACGTAGGGCAATAGAGTTGTCAGTACAACTTTCTTCCCGTAGTCTTTGGCAATGCGCACCAGATTCTGGTGTTGCTGTGTAAGGCCCCACACATGCAGGATTTCGAATTGTTCGTCCCGCGACCACCAATCAAGAGGGCGAGCATCCACGCCAACTGACCGTAGCACCTCATGTGTACGGCTCATCTGAATGTCGAAGCCTCCATAAAGGAAACAGTGTGGCTGGATAGGTACGGTTCGAACCCTCATGCACACCCACCTTCACGGCTTGACAGCCAGTCTGGCTCGAACTGATTGGGCGAATAGAGAACAATGGATGTGCCCGTCCAATGGAGCCTAGACGGTAAGCATCTATTACCTTCTAAGCTACCTACTCTAAGGGCACTGGCATATATGTTGTCGACGAGTTCATTTGAGTTTGGGGCGGAAATGGAATCTTTTGGGAGCCATGCCTCATGCAGCAATTCCCCCATCCAGTCTAGATTGTTGTCTTGGATCGAACGGCGAAAGTCCTCTGTCATATCCGCCATTCGCTGCATGGCACCTGTCTTCCCGTCGTCCAAAGCCATAATTTCAATCTGATTTAGAAGAATATCCGATGCGAATCGGACGACGCCAGTATAGGACAACAACATCGAGAACTGAAACTCCAGAGCGAAAACTACCGAAAGACAATTGGCCCTCGACCAAGTCCGAATCATGAGGAAGGTTGTCGATGCTTGCAGGAACTAGTCACTTCTGTCGCCACCATATCGGCCGGCGAGAATCAAATCCAACTCGATGGGGGAAGTTGCCAGTTACAACGCTCAGTCGGGTTCCCGTCCCGCAAGAATACTTGCATATCAGATCGACTTCCCTTCGTTCGTCACCTCGGCAATCGTGCGCCGCACAGCTCCAATTGAAGGGGAAAACGAACGCCATCCAAGGTCGGTCAACTTCTGGACCGAGTACCGGAACCGCGGTACATCCCCAACCCAACCGCGATCTCCGCCAGTGTAGCGGATGACGACATTTGAATTCACCCCGGCCACCACAGCCCCCGCAATTTCGGCCACCGTTGCGCCCTCGTCCTCGGGGCCAATGTTGAACAGATTGACTCGTTCGCCTGCGCTGTTCCGGATGAACAGCATCGCGTCGATCAGGTCTTTGACATGAAGGTAGGGCTTCTGCTGCCGACCGTCACCTAGCACTTCAAGTTCTCGAGGGCTTACCTTCAATTTATTGAGGAGGTCATAAATAATACCGTGTGTTAAACGAGGTCCAATGACGTTAGGGAAACGAAAAATGAACGCCCGCTCTAGATAAGCCTCCACGGCCGCCGAGATGAGCCCTTCCGCTGCGAGTTTCATGGCACCGTAGTTTGATATAGGAAGCAGCGGCCCCATGGTCTCGCGCAGAATACCTGGGTGCTCGCCATAGACCGCTGATGTCGAGGCGAAAGAGATGATGGGAATTTCAAGCTCTCGCATCAGCAAAAGAGTATTGAAGGTTGTCATGAAGGTATTGCGGAGATCTACCTTCGGATCGCGAACACCAGCAGGAATATCGGAGTTCGCGGCCAGGTGCCACACTTCCGCAATCTGTTTCTCGCGAAGTTGCGGGAGCAGTTGTCCAAGAACCTCTGCCTCGTTTGATAGATCAGTCGAGTGAAACTCAAAGTTTGAATGCTTGCGCGCAACAACTAGGTTCTTTTCGACCCCTCGGCTAAAATCGTCAACGCCGATGACACCATGGCCGCTCTTCAGGAGGACGTCCGTCAACTGACTTCCAATAAACCCTGCGGCGCCGGTTACCAGAACAACAGATTCTAGACTCTTGGTGGAATTAGACATCTGGGTTAGCCTCAGTTTTTGTTATGGTGAAAATGAGAAAAACACCGCTATCTTTACGGAATCTTACTATACGCGCCATTGGCATCTCCGCGCGTTGTGGGCCGCACAAGAAGGGGGTTACCAGCCTAAAAACGCAGTTGGCTGATAAGGTTCTTAGGAACGCCTCCTATGCGAATATATTGAGCCATGACATGCATGCATGCTTGATGAGCATCCTCCACAATTCCGTAGTTCCAACAATCAACATGAATTGCCGCATGGGCCATTTGACGACTTCGGCCGCCATCGAAACCCGTCAGCGCTATAGTTTCCATACCTAATTCTGAGGCAGCTTCAAGAGCCCGCACGATATTCTCCGAGTTTCCAGATGAGCTAATCGTCACCAATACATCGCCCTTTCGTCCATGGATACGCAAAGGAAATGCGAAGACATCGGCGAAGCCAATGTCATTGGAAACGGCCGTGATCACCTCTACTGTCGAAGATAAGCTGACGACCTTGGGCCGGAATTCTGTGCTTGAGTTGATTCCCTTCTGGTGGTCGCACACCATATGGTTTGCAATCGCCGCTGATCCGCCGTTTCCGCAGCAGAAGATGGTGGCGTCCGCTTTTAGTGCATTAAGGAGGATTCCAACCGCCGAATCAAGCTGCGTCCGATCAATCGAAGCAAGAGCTGCCGTAAGCTCCGCAGCGTATTGATCGAGATAAACTCCTGCTGACGGAGTAAGCTGGCTTGGAAATGCTGCTCGCAAAGTGTACCCTCGTTCCGCTGTGAATTTCCACGTCGTATGGCTACTCCAAAAGGCGACTTAATCACCTATTTTCATTTCACGACGGAGTTGCCTATATCCTACTTCGTTAGCTCACTTTGAGCGGAAGAACCGGACCGCTTGAGCACCGACATGAACACTTCATGTCGGTTGATGTCGCTGGTCGGTATTACTGATCTGCGCAGCCACCACCAGGCGTCAACGAAAACTCCCTTGAAGCGCATATACAGATATCGTTCAAGATCGCTACCATATCGTTTCTGAAGTCTCAACCGTCGGTCAGGTTGCACCAGCATGCGAAAAATCGCCGCCAACCCTGGTGATGCTATCTTCTCTAGCAGTGTGCGGGGGTGATGATATGTCCAGTGCTGTGCAAGGATATCCAATGATTGCCCCTTGCCATTAAACACTGTCTGCGATAAGTACCACTTTTCTTTTATCCAGCGCACTTCAGATGTCTCAAATCCAAAACGCCTGCTGAGCTGATCCAATGTCACTGGATCGATCCAGCAGGTGTGCTCTGGATTTACGAGGATGTCGTTTTTGAGTGCGCTATAAAAATACTGCTCCCTGAAAAAAGGACTAGGGGTGCAGATCAGAGCGACACCGCCAGGTAGAAGCAGGCGGTTGAGGTTATTCATCAATCCCTCGAAGTTGGAAAGGTGCTCTATTAGGTGGCCTACAACGATGACGTCGAACTGACGATCGGTTTTCAAAGGCTTGTTGACGTCCCCCCACATCACCTGAAATCCACGTTGTCGAAGGATCTCGACTTCCTTGACGAGGTAGTCGACGCCTAGTGTTTCGCTGGCGACGTCGATAATTGACTTATGAAGCCATCCCTCACTATTGACATTCTCGACGTCGTGATTCACGCATCCAAGGTCCAGCACTACCTTATCCTTGCAAAACTCGCTAATAATGGCGGTCCTGGACTGCGGATTCCGCAAGTGCGCACGTAATAGTTTGGTCTCCATCTTTCGGTCCCCTAAAAATATGCGTTACTCACTTTTAGCAGCAGTTAATTTGCGAATTAACTTCGCGGGTGAACCAGCATAAACTGCATCGGGCTCAAGATCTCCCAAAACGAGGGAATTAGCTCCTATGATCACATTGTCGCCAACGTTCGCGGGACCGACAATTGTCACATTTATTCCTATCCAGACGTCATTGCCAATATTGATCGGGCCCGGCTTTGCTGTCCGCTCAATGTCCATGAAATGAGTGCCGCTAATCAGCGTCAAGCCATGCGATGCCAGCAGATTGTCCCCTATCGTAATGGTTGCAAAATCCCAAATCCTACAGAACGCCCCAAGGCGACACCCAGCGCCTGCGCTGAAATGCCTGCCATTGTATACATAGAGGCTCTCCGAAAGCTCAGATCTGCGACCCACTCTGAAGCCTATGAGCCGTATCAGTCGACACCTGAAGGCTTGGAGCAACATGGCATCCGGAGGAGCGGCCAGCAAATTGACAAGAAATACCACCAGTCTTCTCACAACAAAGCGCCCTATTCTAAGAACAGACTTAATGGCCCTCAGCACATGGCTACCTCCCAACAAGCATTTCGCATCCCCTTTAGTGAAATCGAGACCAGACTTTCCGTGCAAGCCACCACATCTTCAGCCGAACAGATTGACGAAAGTTCGATGATGGGCGGCTCCTGATCATTAGAAGCATCAGACCTGCGCTAGGCCTAAATCCTCGCGAATTGTGTCTCCAACTGCTTCCAGAGAGTGCTCAGCAGTCAAATACCTCCTGTATACGACAGAGTGCTCAGGCCAAGTCCGCAAGTGTGAGAGCACCGTCTCCTTTAGCTCCCATGGCGATGACACTACCGACGGTAGTCCCATCTTCCTGAACAACTTCGTTGCCACTCCATAGTCGGGTCCATTTACAACAATGCTTCGTGCGTATGCCAAGTACTCCAGTGACTTCGAAGGAAAGGATGTTGTCACCATTGCCTTTTCGCACAAATCGAAAGAGTAGGGCAGAAAAGCGAAAAGGCTTGACGCAATCTCCCGCGCTAATGCCTCGGAAGTCTCTATCGGAGCGGAGATCACGAAGGGCGGTAGCTCACCTAATTCGCGGGCCGCCACCTCGGCGGGAACCGTCAGTCTCACAGTAAGTTCGACCCCATCGGTCCTGCGAACTTGGTCCACAACCTCAAGCAGGCCTCTTAGTCCCTCAGCATAAAGAACGTTGATGCTTCCAACATAGATCACTTGTCTCTTGGGCGAAAGCACTGGCCTCGCCCCCATCTCGAACGCCAAGGACAACCTCGTTGGTGATACCCCATAGTTCTCGCGCAGATTTTCGCACAACCCATCTGTGATCGCGAACACGTGCTTTGCCGCACGGAGCGCTGTTCCCGCCTTTTCCATTGCGCGAAGCACTGTTTTCTCTTTGACCCCGGCAAGTCGCAGCGATGCGATAAAGTCATCGACCACAAAGTATACACAGGATTTTCCTGACGAGGTCGCGAGCCTCGCGGCCCGCGTCAACATGCCGTAGTCCGACCCTACGAAGGCGAATAGAATGTCCGCTTGGGATTTCCTCGCTGTGCGCGCCAACACCAAAGCGGGCAAAACGTCCGAGAGCCCAAGGTCAAACGCGGGATACCGCCGCAGTGCCTTACAGAAAATGATTGGAAGCCGCGGCATCCAACTGCAAAGATGCGCCAAATCAGGATCAAGATCTCCCTCCCCGAACCACTGCCAAACAGGAGCAATCACGACGCCATCAATATGGTCTTTGATTGATTTGAGGATAGGAGAAGCAGCACGGTGAAGGCCATTAGCCACTACGTCACGGCGTACCGGAACCGCCTCGGTATATATTAAAACCCTCTTGGAGGCAGGTCTGGTCATGACGCCCCGAACTGCGCTGCAGCTAACGTCAAAACCCTCTCGTTCCATCCCATTCATTCTGTTACCTACGTGGCAAAGCTCGTCTGCTGTGGTTGACTCTAACCGGATGCTTGTAGCTGAATTCCCCAGTCTGTTTCATTTCGAAGGAGCAGGGACAAATCGCGTTCGCTGCAAAGATAGTTCGGAAAACAACTGCCAAGCTTCACGACAATACATAGCCGACCAGCTCATTTCCGATACCGTATCAAATGCATCGCGACAGAACCTGCTGTATCCCTCTTGAGTTTTCGTGATCTTGATCACCGCAGTAGCGACATCTTCAGGTGACGCTGCGTCCACAGCTATGGCTCCAGGACGATCTGCTAGGAGTTCGGCAGCACCCGCACTTTTCGAGATAACAGCAGGTAGGGAAGAGGACATAGCCTCAAAAACTGCCAATCCCCAGCTTTGGTCTAGGTTTGGGAACAAGAATAGATCCGATTGCAGTATGATTTTCCGCAGCTCCATATCGTCCACTTCTCCGGTAATCCGAACAAGAACTCCGAGTTCATCCGCCAACAGACGAATTGACTCTGTGTAAGCTTCAGAAAAATGAGTCGCGCCAACCAACGCCAGGTTCGATGCAACTCCCTGTGCACGCAAGCACACCATCGCCCGAAGAAGTACTTCATAGTTTCTGTAGGGAAAGAACACCCCTGTAGACAACAACTCCAACGGCGTCTTGAACCTCCGAGTTATCGGATGAGTCTCAAATTGATCAACGCCTGGATAAATGAGTACAGATTCCACCTTGTAAAACTTATCCACCTTCAACTTATTCTTCATGACATTGACGGTTACTTTGCTGGCAACCTTTGCCGCGAGTCTGCAGATATAGCGGTGGATAGGGTGATTCCATTTCGGCTTTAGATCATGGTACGTACCCACACGGCACGCCGGATGCAAATCATTAATTTGCCAAACGATTCTCACTTGCGGACGGCGATACCTAGCGATAAAGAGTACCCAAGTGCTTCCGTGATCGTGTATGTTCAAAATATCTGTGTCGACCGCGATTTCGGATACTAGCCGCCATGAAGCGAGTATCTCGCCCAGTATTCGTCCGAGCCACCCGCTTCTACGTGCTGAAGTACAAGTATTAACTTCAAACTGGCTGAATTCCTGATAGGCCCGTGCCGAGTCATAGTCGAACGTAAGAATCTGGACAGAAGCGCCGCGCAGACGGAGATCCTGCGCCAATCGAAGCACCTGCTTCTGTGTTCCACCATGAATAGAAAGACCTTGGACAACCAACGCCACCTTCATGCTCGCACTTTCCTTACTGCTGTAAATGGGCTCACCTAATGGCACTTAAGGCTTCGCAAAGCCATCACGGCACTGCTTGGGGGAGGACATTAAACCATGCATCCAAGATTGGCAACTCTTCACTCGGAATAACGTTAGCAATGGCCAACGCCTTCCACATCCGGTGAGAAGTCTCTCCGATGGACGATTCGGGTCCTTTCGCACATTCATCGTTGAGCAGTTTCACGATAGAGTCATTTCTGGTGTAGCCAGGAATTTCATCACAAAAATCGCGCATCAGGTCGTGGTCATTCCGAATCTGCTGAACCGTAGCCTTGTGAAATGACAATCGATACCCATGGGCCCAAAGAGCGCTTTGCGCTACGAATGATCTCCAAATGTCCGTCATTCGAAAACTCACATGACACGGCAGATAAAGCAGAGGAAACGCCTCCTCGAAAAACGCTGTATTTTGTGAATTGAAAGGGCACCAAGCTCCAGGGTGCAAGACTATAGGTTCGCGCTCCCGGAATCGCACTTGGTCTTTGTAGAGTAAGCGGTAAATCGCATCTACATCAGGGTCATCGTCAGCGAGATATTGTTGCACTGGACAATCAAAGGAGCCAGACGGGCCAATTGACGGCACCGAGTGAATCGCCTCCAGAGATAGCCCGCGTGGCCAAATTAACTTATCAGAAAAATAGCGATAGATGTTTACCCAACCGCTATGGGTTATCGTCTCGCCATGCACCCTCAACTGCAGCTCGCTTCCGAAACCGGAACCCGGAATATTATCGTCGTCGGTTTCCAATATGACTTTTGCGCCATGGCGGATCGCGTAGAGGTATCCCAGGTTCTTCCTTGAGTAATGCCGGACAGGAATGATTCGAGCAATCTCTCCGAACATCTCTATTTGATCATGAACAGACAGATAAATGATGTTCGGGGACATCCAGTCCTTTGGAGTTTTTGTATCCCCAATCACAACTGCAGACCACCCGCGCTGGCATAAACCTGATATCAACTCAATGGCACGCGTTGGTGCTTGAATAGTTGTTACCACTATCCAACGTGAACTATTCATATCGATCCTCACCGGGAATTTGGATAAGCTCATCCCTCAAATCAACCGTTCAAGATAGATAACGGAGACTCCACTTGATTAGCATCCAATCGCCGAACAAACCTTGGAATGTATAGGGCGCAGGGCAATGCATTCAGAACCAAATAAGTGACGATGGTCGCCCAAGGAACGGCCACGATCCCGAAGTGATGAACAAGGGACACCTTCGTGACAACACATCCCACTCCAAAAATACCGGCGACAATCACCTGGAACATTATTACTTCTCCGCCGTTCATTAGCATGGCGAGAGCGTCCCCGCAGCAGCCTATCACCGTCCAGATAGCAAGGCCAACCAGAAGGAGGGTCGGCGGATGGACGCGGGAGCCTACCCACCAGTGGAGGAACTGATGGGAGAGAAGCAGGAGAACGCATGAAGCAGCAGTGGTGGTCCCGCACACTATCAGTAACGACTTCTGGAGTGTGCGTTTAACCCATCCAATGTCGCCTCGAGCGATAGCCTCACCATAAGCCGGCCAAAGAGGGGCAACCAGCATTCCCGACATCATAGTGATTAACGCGAACATGCGTTGCGGGATGGAATACTCTGGCACGGCTACTGCACCGAGGTTACGGGCAATTATGAAATTGTCTGCTGAGAATGAAACTGCACACACCAACTGAAGGACGAAGAACAGTCCGCCCAGTTGTGCGATCCGCAAAATTGCGTCGCGAGAAACCAGCTTCCAATTTGGCCGCAAGTCGGGACGGACAAAATTAAAGAAATGGAAAGCATTCAGTGCGGTGGCGAAAATCGGCGCTCCCGCAATTGCCATAACTAGCACAGGCAGACTCACGCGGAGCCGGACACCGCACAGCACTCCAATGAACCCAGTTGTACTACCAAACAACTGCCATAGACTATAGCGATACCCTTGCTGCAAACCGAGTTGCACGCGTTGGACCACATCCATGGCGATGTTGAGTGCGAAGCAGGTAGCGAAGACCGCGAGTGCCGGCCCCGCCTCTAGTCTCGCTTCTACAGAGGTGACGCGAAAAAACGTTCCCCAGTTGATGGAGCGAAAAACTGAGAAAAACAATATAAGCAATAGAGTCGCGATGGAGCCAAGAATGGCAAAACCGCTAGAGACAGCTTCGCGCACGCCCTGCGCATCATTCTTTCCGAAAGCTTTGGCAACGGTATTTAGCACACCGTTTCCCACACCGAAGTCGGCAAACGCCGCCATTGCGAGCACGGAGCTGATGGTCATCCACAGTCCAAAGCGTTCATTGCCCAAGTATTTAAGCGTAAGTGGAACGGTGATGAGCGATGTGCCAATTTGCACGACACGTGCAACCGTTGCCACGCCTCCCGTGAGGATGGCGCGTCGATTCCTTTCGGTGCCGCGCATGCATTCGTCCGAACTTGCCGGATCTCGGTGCTGCTGTAACCGGCGGCGGAACTGTAATAAAGCTGATCCGATCAATCAGCACCCTTGTCCAAATGCATACAATCCCCTAAGAGCCCGACCAAATCTGCAGGAAGCGCCATGCCCCCTTGCCAGTCAAGCCCCGTCATTTCAACACAATCCATCCGGTCTTGGATGACAGGTCCCTACGTTCCTTACTGGAGCCTATACCACCTTTAACATTCTACGTTCTCAGCTATGCACGTAGCTGATTCGCAACTCAGTATGCAAGATGGGTTCCCGAGGTCATTCATCACAGATGAGACGAGTGACTTTCTTGAACATTGAGCACCGGTAGAACCCAGAGTTATCTCCCTCACTACTTTATAGATAGCAGCTCACGAAGACTTTGCATTTTGCTGAACTGCTCAGGATTTTGCTGTGTCCTTGCCCAACCTTCGAAAAGAATTGACCACAAACCTGCAACCGCAAGTGCAATCAACGTCACGAGCAAGACAATAATGACTCGGTGGGGAGAGGTCTTTTTGTCCGCAGGAACTGCAACGTCGGCGACTTGAATTACTGCCCCTTGTCTTGCCTCATCGAGCTTTGCCATCTCAAACTGCTTTGCAATGAGTTCAAAAACAGTCTCGTTGTACTTCACATCACGAAACTTCCTTATGTATTCCATGCCTGCTTCGGGAACCTTGCCTTTTGGTACGATAAATGCCGAGTTTGCATCCTGCTCTGAGCCTGCGAGTTTGTTTAATTGTGCTTGAAGTGCACCGAGTTGCTCTCTAGCTGCAATCAACTCAGGGTTATCGTCCGTTGCGAAGGCCCGCATTGCCTGAATCTGTACCTGTTTTGCAACAACTTGCCCACGAAGCATTGCCGCGGCCTCAATCAGAGATCTGGCCTGACTATCGATTTGCAGCAGGCCAGTAGATTGCTGAGTGCTCTTCATAGCCTCTTCAGCGGCCGCGAGGTTATTCTTAGCCTCTACCAACTGCTGTTGAAAGAAGAGGCGTCGCTGAGAGGCTTCTGTAATTGCCAGATTCGCCGAGAGCTTACGAAACTCGTCCACGTAACCGTTCGCGATCTCAGCAGCCAGCCTAGGGTCCCGGTCGCGCACTGTAATCCGGATTAGCCCATCCTTAGCGCCGAGGAGAACCACGGCATGATCTTCAAGCTCCTGTCGTGCATCGGACATTCGCTTTGCTTTGTAACGGGCCATAAGTCCAAAGCGCTGAATAACGGTATCTTCAACAGTGCGACTCCGGAATAGAGATACGTACATCTCCGACGGGTTTTTGAGGCCGAGGCTTCCCCCCGCAAGGGAGGCCAGTGCGCCACCGCCGCTGACCTGACTTAAGAGGGCAGACCCCGTGGAAGAGTTCTGGTTCGGTGGAAGGACAAGCGTCTCTGCCGTGTACTCATTCGGCAAAATAAAAGACACGATCGCTGCGAGTACCAGCGCCCCAACCGTGAACCTCATAATAAAACGCTTGTGTCGAGCCAAAACGATCAGGATGTCGAGCGCCGAGTACTCGCCTTCCACTCTAGATGCGATTTCCTGGGTCTTCCCGACAGCTTCGACCTGAATCATCTTCTCCGCTCCTTATTGAATGACAGCCAAAGCGGCACCAGTTAAAGCCATCTGGGAGGTGATCTGAGACCAATCACGCAAACCGCGCACGAAAGCACCACTTTGAATCTTATTCGGCACTACGAGTTGATCACCTGGATGCAAATGTAAGCCCGCAAATCTATCGCCTGAAAACATGCCATTGACCGAAGTGCTCGGCAAGACAGTTCCATCAGCATGTAACAAAAACGCGTGATGTAAATCCGCACCTCGCTTGCCCGTCCCCGCCATCTTCAGATACTCGCCCGCAGTGCGGCGAGGACTAAAGACAAACGACCCCGGGTTGTAAACCACTCCAACGACTGAAACCGTTGAAGGTAGATGAGGAATAAATACCCTATCGTTATCTTCCATGGAAATGTCTGGAAAGTCATCAATGGATTTCGTGTTCGGACTAAGTGTAAGCACAACGCGACCAGTCGCTCTGACACTGTGTAATTGATCGATCAGCGATTGCTGCGAAGCCTGTTGCGCAGCAAGCGCCTGAGCGTCTTCGGATGTACTGCGAGCCGCCGCGCCAATTGCAGCTTGGCGCATTTCCGTTTCCACCGTGCGGGCCAATTCGTCGATGCTCTTTTGCTGGTCCTCCCGAGCAGATTCACGTGTCAACTGTGTGCCATAGATATATGCCTCGCTTGTCACACCGCCTGCTCGCTTAATTACGTCCCGAAGTGGTTCGCCATCCTCAATTTTGTAAACTCCAGCACGAACCACCTCTCCCTCAAGCTTCACATAGCGTGCCCGCAAACTCTGGGGAACCGATATGTCTGTTTGCGAGAAAATCGTGACAATGTCATCCGGTCGAAGCTCAAGGTTATTCGCTGCGTCATCATCAAGAACAGCCTTGCCCAGATTGAACGAGAGCAGTTTCGTCGACAGATTAAGCGGATCTACCCGCTGTACGATCGCGTAGTTCCAGTTAATCTCGGGCGATGCACGATGTAGGTCACGGGTAAGGGTCTCGCCTCCGCGCCGCCCTGCTTGCTCCGAAGTTTGCTGATTCCTTCTATCACTCTGTTGCCGATAGTTGTCTGGTCGAGAGTTGTCGGGCTGGTCGTTATATTGATATTGCAGATCGCCGTCTTGCACGTCATTGCTTTGTGAATTGCTGCCTTGCTGGTCCCGCATCCGGCGATCATTGTTCTGCAGATCGTTAGGACGCTGGTCGTTTGCGGGTAGCTGATCGACATCCTCAGCAGGGAGGGTAAAATCCTTTGAGTTACCCTGGGTTCGAGAGTAATTGCGATTTCTGTTATCACCCGCAGTCACTGACCGCCTAACTTGAATGGGATACTCCGTACTCCGCCCGTCAATCATGGCGGCACGGCCTAGCCAGTAGGTACGCGTCAGCAACGCCTGCGCGTTCGGTATTAGATCGCGTACGCGCATTCCGGGTTTCCAAGGGTAGCGTCCAGGGTTAACAACATTGCCTCGCAAGGTTACAGCATTGTCAAACCGTGGAACAATCGAGAATACGCGCACGATATCACCGTCGTTTAGGGTAAGTGCTCGCGATTCTGCGTCTATGGGAAACTCCAGTACTGAACGAGACGCGTGCTCCCGAATACGCTCCACCGTTACCTTGCTCGAATCTGCAACCGTGCTGAGTCCGCCCGCGACATCGACCAACTCTGCCAGAGTGGACCCGGTCTTCATCTCATAAATGGCGGGCGTATTCACCGACCCACCAATCGCGACCAGAGGCCCGACCGGAGGGTAATACAGCACATCCCCCGACTGCAGGCGAACGTCCCTCGATTTATCACCCTTGACCAGCAGGTCATAGAAGTCTAGATGCGCAATTGTTTTCCCATCGCGCTGTATCTGTACATCGCGTAGCGAACCTTGAGGTGTAGGGCCACCGGAGGCGAATACTGCATTGAACATCGTGCTCAACGAACTGATCGTGTATGTTCCAGGATAATGAGCATGGCCCACAACGAAGATCTGGATGGAGCGTATCTTGCCTATGCTGACGCTGAGGCTGAAGTTCCGAAAAAACTTCATGATTTCGCGTTTTAGATATTGATCCAGATCACCGTAGTGAACCCCGGCAACTGAGATCTGGCCGACGCGGGGAATGTAAATCTGTCCAGAACGGTCGACAGCCGCCCGCAGATCCGCGTTAATCTGTCCCCAGATCCGAATCTGCAACTGGTCGTCTGGCCCTATAACGTAATCACTTGGAACCTGTACGCGATCCGTTGGGGCAAAAGTGCTCGGCGGTTGAACAAATAGTGATTGGCCGAAAAGCGGAAGAGCTCGTCCGACAGTGTCTGCCACAATCTGTTCAAACTCTGTATGCGGACGGGGCGGAAGTTCCTGTATCCGGAGTTGAGAAGGATTGATAGGATTCAGAGCCTGACGCTCTGTGTTCTCAGGGCGTTCGCCCGTCAACTGGGGCGCTTGCGTCTGAGGTAATTCCTGCTGCTGACGGGAAGCTCCGGTCGTACCACTGCTGCTATTGCCGCTATCGTCTTGCTGGCAACCTGACGGCAGAGGCCGACCGTAGTTAGCAGCCGTCGAACAATCGTCCGCAGATGGACGTGAGGATGAATTCGAATCCTGCGCAAGAGAAAGGCCTACGAACATGGTTACTGCGAGCAGTGAAATATAGATTCGTCTCATTGGTTTTTGCGTCTATCCAAGACTGAATGTTTAATTCCAAAGTCTTTCTATTTCTAATCGCCTCACAGCCGTCCGCTGCCACGACTCAGATCGATCAGCTCTTTTCTAAGATGCTGAATTCAGTCCTCGACGTACTAACTTTCAGTATCATCGAAGGCGGCGTTCAATATCTATGTAAATCCGTAGTACATGTTATCGGAGTTCGGGAGAAACTATTCCGCCAAGTCGCCCGTTCCGCACAGAACCATCTTAACCAGCGGAAGCATAGATAAACCCCCGCTCGTTGCCAAGCACCTCCGGTCTACTCTCAATTTTTTCAGGAAATCTCGATACTTTCATTGTGCAATCAGTTATGTCCGATCCGCATATTTGGGAACACACGAATTCCAAACGTTGTCGCTACATCCGAACGCGGCGATGAAGCCAATAGTGGGAACTTCCAGCTTTCATATTGGCAGGAGATCGTGAACTCAACCCTCGGCCGTATCATCCAAGTAACGCTGCCCGATAAGTCAGCAATATGGCCGCCTAACAGAAATGACTTGTCGACGTTCATGGTACGGTAACTTACCGTAGCCTTGTTGCGGGCCGAAAACCAGTATGTACTTGAGGCCGTCCCTCCGCTTCCCTGTCTTCCGATCCAGCTTCCAATAATCTGTCCATAATTGCGATAACCGTCCGCATAGTGTTCATTTTCGTAGTAATACGCCGGGAGTCTGAGACCAGGCAAGTTTGTATATACGCCTTCAACACGTAAGTCCAGCTTCTGCGCTCCCGGGATCCTAGACAAGTACACACCTGGACTCATCGCCGAGCGCCGGGGGTAAAGCAGCGGGAGTGGTTCATCCTCCGACAGACCGTCAGCGTAGAGGGTAAGCCAGTTACGAAGCTTTGGTATTCGATAACTGAAATTGAACTCCGTTCTGCGATCACCTGGGTCGACCGGCTGGTTATTTCCGCGAGAAGAAAACGAATGTAAGAAGGTCCTCAGATTGAGGGGTCGTCCAAGCCCGGCGATCATCGAAGTAAGTCCCATCCCAAACTCAAAATTCTCTGTTGGCTTGAACGACATATTCGCCCCCCAAATGTAAGGTTGATCATTCAGAGAGTGATTGGCGTCCCCGGTCAGGACAAAATCAGGTCCAAGCCGCAAAAAGCGCGCACCACCGTCCCGGGAAAGGAACGCCTCGGCCCGCACTGCTCCCAGCAGTGGAACCTCCAGTGGACTTACGCGAGACAGGCGCAGCATCGGCATTGCCTCCGCGTTATTCGAGATCAGGAGCGCATTACTTCTCTCTGGCCCCCACCACAGACTCTGCTGCCCAAAGCTGAGCTGCCAGTTACTAAGATTCAACGAAACGTATGCCTCGATGGGACGCACACGATTCGTTGTACCGAATGTCGGGGCGGAGCCGACTGGCAGTCCGTCGCTTAACGCGAGAGCCTGCTGCACATCTGAACTATAGGCCGGAATCGAAGATGCATATTGGTACTCACCACGCACATATAGCGCTAGTGGTCCGGTCTCTGCGTGACTAGAAAACCCCGCGACTACGTTCGCGCCCCGGCCATAGGTGCGACCATTGTCGTCCACCAACGTCTGTCCAAAGTGAAAGGAGTCGCGGAGCGGCGTACCTGCGATGCCAACAAAGCGGGTATAAACGCTCTCGACAGATGCTGCCGAATTCCGATCTCCCTCCGCTAGTCCGGACTCGTGCGATAGCTCATCATCTAGAGCTGCAAGTAGCGGAGCCGCAAGCCGGTCCTCTTCCTGGGATCGATCGTGAGCTTCGCGCAACAAACGCGCGCACTCCAACCTCGTCCACGGACGCAAACTCAGAGTGCTCGTCTCTAAGAAGCCCATCGCGGTCAAACGGTCGAATGCGTCGTACATCCAGCTGTCGAGAGGTACATACGCGGAACCCATTTCTGCGGTCGCGCGCTCCGACTCACTGTCCTCACTTCTCTCAAACTTCCCCCAACTGCGCGGGTCTATATCAGCGCTACTGGAACGAGCCCGGTACACTTGGCGACCAATGTACCATCCGGTCGCGCTACCGATCACAGCGTCGCTCAGGAAGTGTTGGTGCGCCTCTATGCGCGCCACGCTCACCGCGCCTGCGAGCCCATAGGTCAGGAACTTGGCCACAGGTCCTGGATACTCATGCGCTAACACAGAAGCAACAGCCCAGCTTACCGCCGCATGCTGCGAGGGAAATGAGCTTCCGCCATCAAAGAAGTTACCCCGACCGTTTGCAGTAAATGGACGATCGCGGCCAGCCACGTACTTGATCAGAGTTGTATCCAGATACGCATCGAGTGCAGCCTCGCCGCTTAGAAACCCCGACTCCCGTTTACGCTCATCTCCTGCGAGCCGGCCCCAGACGTACATCGCACCGCCTGCTCCCAGCAGGGCTCCTACACCCGCATTCGAAATTGACGAAGCTCGTGACACTGTCGACGAAGTCTTGGTTACGTGGCCTTCGACCGCCGTGTCCGAGGCGACCAGTCCAACGGCAACGAAACTCAGAGGAACCGTCAACTTCCACTCGCGCTCTCTCATGTGGAAAGGTGCGGTGAACAACCCTTCTTGGTCCTGAAGAATGTTTTTGGGAAAGGATTTCAGATTTATGCCGCGCCGATTCGCGTCGTTATCGTCTTCCGGGATGGAAGCCCCAACGGTACCCTCGGGAGGCGCCGTGTTTTGTGCCTTTACGGACATAGTTATTCCAATGAACAACAATGCCAGAATCAAGGTCCGCACTCAGTGTCCCCCACTTACCAAACTCGTCAATACGCGTTCTCAACGAACATTCCTGAAAACACGGTCATAAGTATAATCTGCAGGTCAAACGCGAGGCTCCAGTTCTGAATGTAATAGATATCCAGCTCCACTCGCTTGGCAATGTCCGTGTCACCCCGTAACCCATTCACCTGCGCCCATCCTGTAATTCCGGATTTCAGATGATGTCGGGTGTTATATGCATCGATTTCGTCAATAAACTTATCAACGAAGTAAGGCCGCTCAGGTCGCGGTCCCACAACGCTCATGTCTCCTCGCAACACGTTGAAGAACTGCGGAAGTTCATCGAGGCTACTCTTACGCAGAAACATTCCAATCGTAGTGCAGCGCACATCTGCAGCAGTCGTCCACTGCGTATCGCTATCTGACGTAGAAGAGGTCCTCATCGTGCGGAACTTCCACATCTTGAAGACTTGTCCATTGATACCGACACGGTCCTGCGAGAACAAGACAGGGCCAGGAGATGAGATTCTGACCGCAATCGCAATCAAAAGCATGGGTAGGGCCCCGAGCGTGAGAACCAGTGCCGAAAACACCAAATCAAAACTACGTTTTAAAATGACATAACTGATGGTTTCGGAGGGCGCGATCTGAACGTCCAGAATATGAGTTCCACCCACTCTGAAGAATCGCTCTCGTACCCTGACATCCTGGCCAAGATCGAGACAAAAACGGATTGGGATCGCAAGCCCCTTTAACTGCACAATCACCGCGGAGAGAATTGGGAGGATTTCGGGAGAAGCCGCGATTACCAAATCATTAGCGAAGCGCTTAACGTTCTGGCTTTTCAATTGATCCAATTCGAAAACCGGAATGCCATCCTCCACACTCACCTGCTGTCCAGGTATTCGGACATAGGCAACGGTGTCGCAGGGGGTAACCACATTGCTTCGAAGTCTTTCCGAGGTCTGCCTCGCAAAAGCATCTGCACCGATGACGATAACCCGGAGTCGTTCACCCAGCTGCCCCGCCCTCTTCACCATGCTTCTGGCGACCACTCGAAGTAAAAACACTTCAGCAAGAAGGATTATTCCGCTCGTGCCAAGCAGAAGTCGTGAGTACGACGCGCCTCGGTAAAAAAAGAGCGCGCTAAAGCACGACATATACGTCCACGCGATTGCCTTTATACAGTTTCGCTTCCCGTTCGCTTCAAGAAAGAGGGCCTCAAGATTTGTTACGTCAAAGTGAACCGAGCACACGATCCACACCAGTTCAAGTGTCACGCATAGATACAGGTAGTCATGCGATAGCGGGTTGATGAGATCCAGAACGCGCAGGCTGTTACCTGCTATCAAGAAAGCTAGAACCGGCAACGCAAAACAACAGAGCCGGAAAAAAAACTCGTACATACTAAGTCGCCGAATCATTTTCCTCACCTTGTGCACAGGACTGAGTACTGCCTTTAGCCTGGAGGCAAGATTCAACCGTCAACTCTAATGCGCGAGACTGGATATCCACACTTATCAGCGTCAGAGTCCCCGAGTCCAAGTGACTGAATCCATAAAACGACAAAAAAACATGTCATCAATTCAGATGCCATCTCCGCACACCTACGGAGATTGTTTATTAACATAAATTTGCGGGCTGTCTATCAGAATGACTTACCTCACACCCATGCTCAGTCCGAGCGGCTTCTTCCGCGAAGTTTAGCACACAGAACACAGAATGAGGGTGGGATTTAAAGCGTCCAGAGTTGCCCAAATGAAACGCCCTCCATAAGTATTAAGTAACTTAACTTACTTCCATCGTTATCTTTTAACGGCTTGGATTTCCAATGGTGTAGACCATTATGCAGCTAATTAGTCAGTAACTATGAAAGGCTTTTTAATCCAGTGGATTGGGTAAGGAGTCTGTAATGGCTTAAAGCCGGCATGGGTTACTGACTTATATGTGCTTCCATAACTAATAACAGCCACTTACGATTTCTTAACGACCAAGAGAGTTCCCCGACGATGATCCTATCCATCCACCTGAGTGGGTGAGCATCATTGACGAGAAAGTAACTCCGGGCCACGCATTAGGCATAATATTTACCCCGGCCTACATAGTGGGAGCACGGCCTCGCCTCCAAGCGGGAATTTGCTGTTACTGTCCCCGAAGTGTGCCAGCCAGAATCATTGACGAAAAATTTCGCGATAGATTCACAGACAGAATGAATTGCAGTGTCAACTCTCTGCTCGGAGGCAGTGCGTCAGTCGGCTATTTCCAATCGGGGTCGGGCGGAATTTCACTCTCATGGCGAGGTCGAGTATCTTCGCGACTGCGTACCGGGCGCTCGGGGTGATCTCCTGCTTCCTCAACTCCCTCCACAACTTCGGCCTCATACGCTTGATCGTCTTCAGCCAGTTCCTCTACGGCCTGGTCGGAGGCTTCGCTGTCGGCATCCAAACCTTGCACATCTCCAGACTGTCCTGCGCTCTCCGGACCTACCTGTCCGGCGTCGGCCCCAGTCTCATCCAGTTCTGCTTCCCTGTCTCGACGATCATTTGCTCTGCGGCTCATAATTGCCTTTCCTGCGAGCTAGTTTTCATTTGGCCCGCATGCTTCTCTAGTGGGATGCAAACTCGTGGACTCAACGCACAACCAATGCGCCAAAGTCCCACCAATAGCCTCGCGTTACGCATCTCATGCCTGCATGCCAAAAGACAACCGGAAGTTCAAATCTAGAGAAGCAGTCCGAACGTGAGACAAGCCCCCAGCCAGAGAGAAACTTCAAATTTGGCCAGAGCCAGTATGGGGATCATCCTTTCCTCGGCAGCGACCGGCAACCCATAAAGAAACAGTTATTGCATTTCCCTGAACGCCCAGAAACAGATCCCATGACTCACCTTCCATCGGATGCAGCCCGCGAAGCTTCGAGACAGACTTTCGGTGCTACTCCACACGATCCGAGAGTTGATTATCAGGCGCCAAACCCTGTACCGTCATGCCCCGCGCCAACGCGACTTTGAAGCTTGCGGGACCTCTCGTTGCGCTGTTATTGTTTGTCGTCGTGATTTGGTTCATGTTTCACAATTGGATGTCACCGTCTGCCCGGCATCCAGGCGAGCAAAAGCAGGGTCAGGGACTTGAATGGACAGAAGATTCCCTGAATAGCAGCACCCTTTCCCTGCCTTGCATCCTAAGTTGCAGGATCGCCGACTTATCGACGGGATTTTATCTGCCGGGGAAAAACTATTATGAAGATTGCAATCTATCTCCTTCTTGCCTCCGCCTTCGCAACTGCCCAAGTAGCAGGCAGCACCGCCGGCGCAACAAATCAGCAGACGGCCACCTCCGGAGTTTCCACGAACGCTGCCCCAGACCCTGCACTCAATGACCTGCTAAACCAGGTTCAGTTGATCGCTCAGAAATCCAATGAAGATGTCGGGCTATTGCGCGTCGACAAATGGAAAGCCGACTCCGCCAGCAAGAAGGAAGCGGAGGCGAGCGCGCTTTCTATTCGCCGCAATCTGACTAACGCGGTTCCAGATCTTGTTCAGAAAGTCCAGTCTGCTCCCGGTTCGCTCAATGCGAATTTCAGACTGTACCGGAACTTCAATGCGCTCTATGACACTTTTTCTTCTCTGACGGAGTCTGCCGGAGCTTTCGGCTCGAAAGATCAGTACACTCCTCTCGCAGCAGACATCTCGGTTCTGGATCAGGTCCGTCGCCAACTTGCCGACCGTGTGGACTCCCTCGCCGGGGCCAACGATGCTGAAGTGAGTCGACTGAGGACTCAACTCCTGACGGCCGCCGCCAACGCCAGACCGGCGACCAAGGTGGTGGTGGACGACGATGCGCCGAAGCCTAAAAAGAAGGCAAAAACTGCCCAGGCAAAGCCCCAACCTGACCAGAAGTAGGGAAAAGCTGCACAATCCTCCTCATTTTGCCGAATTCCTGGAACATTTCAGCTTCAGGCGGAGTCTATTACCTCAGTAGCAAATCTGCCGAATGAGATTTCGGCGGATGTGCCCAAAAAAGGTTTTCCTCGGCTAAAGTTTCGGATTTCAGAAACTTACGGCTCTGTTGTGGGTTGTTGGCAATAGCGTGGAGGATTAACATGGAGGTCGTACGGTGAGTGCCGTAGGAGTCGCGACCGTGGGCGAACTGGCCAGCGCATGGGAAATGCGCCCGGAAGATGCTTTGATCGTCGCCGAATTAAAGGCGGGGAACGAAGATGCCTACACGCGACTTATAGCACAGTACCACCAGGTCATCTACAACCTGGTCTACCGTATCCTCGATGATCCAACCGACGCGCCAGACACCACGCAGGAAGTCTTCATTAAGGTCTTTCGCGGAATGGCAAAGTTCAACTCCGAGAGCAGTCTAAAGACTTGGATTTATCGTATCGCGATACATGAGGCCAGCAATCGACGCCGCTGGTTCTTTCGCCACAAGGTGCAGGAGCTTTCAATCGAACCTGTCCCGGAACAGAGTGATAGTCGTGCTGCAAATCTGCGCGACAGCCTTGTGGATCGCGGCGAATCGCCGTTTGAAACTGTGGCGCGCGGTCAGGTCCGGGCGCGTGTGGAACAGGTATTACAGGAACTACCGGAGCATTACCGCACGGCAGTAGTCCTGAGAGATATTGAAGACTTGTCGTATGAAGAAATCGCAGAGATGACGGAGACTACGTTGGGCACAGTTAAATCCAGGCTAGTTCGCGGACGAGAAGCGCTGCGAAAGCGATTGGAACGCTATGCCCACGAGCTGGGCCCGGAGGTTGGAGCATCTTCCGATACGGACGGAAACGGCCGTACGCGGAAACTTTCAACGGGGAATCGGGAGATTGAGGTCACGCCATGAAGTGTACCGAAGCAAAACGGTTGTTTTCTCCGATGTTGGATTCAATGCTGGACGGCGATCAAGTACGACTACTAAATCAACACATCGCTGAATGCGAGTCTTGTGATACCGCGTTTGCCGCGACGCGTAGGACCAAGTGGTTGATGTCTTCTTTGCCCCCTCATGCAGCGCCGCCTGAACTCGCGCTGCGCCTGAAGGTGGCCGTATCTCAGCAACTGGCGGCTCGTAGAAGCAGCCGTTGGGACAGCATTCAGGTTCGTTGGGAGAATGCTTTGAATGCATTCATGTTCCCAGCCACAGCAGGACTGATTTCTGCTGTTTTAATTTTCGGACTATTGATCGGCATCCTGGTTCCGGTGCGGCTCCCGAGTTCCAGCGATGTGCCCACTATGCTTTACACTCCGCCTGAAATGACTGCCGCACCATTTGGCCTTGAGGGCGGCAACGTAAACGGAGACGCCATCCTGGTGGAAGCTGTCATTGATTCTCACGGACGAGTGCAGGACTATCGTGTATTGAATCAACAAACACAGCTGAGTCCTGAAATGAAGAACGCGCTGATTTTTGCTCAGTTCCGCCCTGCCACAAGTTTCGGACGACCGACAAGCGGAAAGGTCGTAATTTCTTTTTCTGACATTAATGTAGGTGGCTAAGTTGGGCTTCCATTTCTGTGTTTGCTTCTGTCTATTTGTAGTGAAGCCATAAGGAGTGTGGCCCAACCCAAGGGCCGCCCTTATTGAGGACTGAAGAATCCCCCTCCTTCTTCCTTTCGGACCAACGTAGTATTTGCTTCCCCGGCTCACAGCTCTTACACTGACTCCATAGATCAAATGATACAAAGAGTTACACAGGAGGCTCCCCTGAAAACCCGCCTTTCGATTGTGCTTGCGCTTTGTGCGCTGCTTACGCTGTCGGCGATGGCCCAGCAACCGCCCCGCATGAGCGTGGAGACCAGCCAGTCGCTGTTTTCCGTCATGGCGGCCATTAACGTTTGTGGCTATGACGCGGACCTGTCGCAGTCGATTCCCTTGCGCCAGCAGATCCGTGCTGAAGTCCTGAAAGCGGCCCAGACTCCGGATGCCCAGTCTGCCCTGCGTAACATGTGCGCTTTCTACGAAGATCACCAGCAGGAAAACGCCTCCCGCACTCTATCGAATTACGTCTCACTGGGCCTGAATATGGCTGACGGTCCCAAGCTCGAACTGCGTACCAAGGAGAGCAATTTGCCTCCTGACGCGATCTTCGTGCTAGGATTTCTGCCTTTGTTACAGCGTTTCAATCAATCGGCGAATCTAAATGCCGTGTGGCTAAAGCACCGTCCGGATTACGACAAACTGATTCAGGACTTGCATAAGCCAGTGAGCGACACACTACTTTCCACCGACCTCTATCTCAAGCGCAACTTGAGCGGTTACATCAAACATGAGTTCGTGGTCTACGTAGAGCCGCTAGCTGCTCCATCAGAAGTAAACTCGCGCAACTACGCCGATGATTACTACATGGTCATTTCCCCAAATACCGCAGGCACGGTTCGCATCGACCAGATTCGTCATACATATCTGCACTACATTCTTGACGCCAAAGTGCTCTCCCGTGGAACGACCTTGGAGCGACTCGCTCCGCTATTGGACTCCGTGAAGCGCGCACCGTTGGATGATAGCTATCGCTTCGACATGGGACTATTGCTCACTGAGTCACTCATCAGAGCCATCGAAGCGCAACAACTCGGCGGACGCAAAGGTCCCGAAAAGCCGAAAGAACAACTAGCCTGGGCCTCGACCCGCCAAGGCTTCATACTGACCCAGTATTTCTTTGATAAACTAACGGCCTTCGAAGCAGACGAAGTCGGGTTTGATCAGGCCTACGCCGATTGGCTGCACGACATTAACGTCGAAACCCTGACCAAGTATGCCAACACTGTTCCCTTCGTTAAGACCGGGACCCCGGAACTGGTTCGCAAGAGTCAGCACAAGGAGATGCTCGTCGATCTCGCCGAGCGCGCACTTGCCAGTGGCAACTTTGACGGAGCTCAAAATTACGCGCAGCAAGCAATCAAAAATCAGGAAGATTCAGGCAGGGCACTCTTTGTGCTCGCACGAGTAGCTGTTGCCGGCGGCAAACTCAGCGACGCTCAAGGATATTTTGAGCGCTCCGCTGCGGCTTCCAGCGACGTCAAGATCCGTGGATGGTCGCACGTGTATCTAGGACGCATATTGGATATGCAACAGCATCGGCAGGAAGCCGTCGAACATTATCGCGCGGCTCTCGATGCAGGTGGATCGCCCGAATTGAAGTCTGCGGCTGAAAAAGGATTGCAGCAGGCCTATCAACCCCCTGCCAAGCGTCCCATTGACTAGTAACGGAGAACGATCGTGAAGAAAGCGAAATTCACAACGGCAGCGCTTCTGTTATCCGCCACCATGGCCCTTGCGCAGTCCACTCCAGCCCCGAGCCAGAATGCAGCGGCCCCCACGGCGCAAGCAGCTCCTGAGGCCAAGAAGGGTCCAGCGCCCAAAACGCAGGCCGAATACGACGCTTACAAGGCCGCCGCCGCGCAGACGGACCCAGCCAAATTGGAAGAAGCTGCAACCGACTTCGCCCAGAAGTATCCGGCGAGCGAACTGCGAGGAATCCTCTTCCAGCAGGCCATGGGACTGTATCAGCAGGCAAACAGCGCCGACAAAGCTTTAGAAATGGCGCGCAACGTCCTAAAGTACGATCCCAACAATGCCGTGGCGCTGCTCACCGCTGGACAAATGCTGGCCGAACGTACTCATGACAACGATCTCGACCGCGATGACCGCCTCGCCGAAGCCAGGGCAGACGCGCAAAGCGCTCTTCAGCATGCAGATGAAACTCCACAGCCGCCCAATCTGACGCCGGAACAGTTCGCATCGGCCTTGGCCCAGCTCCGTGGCACAGCCCACGAAGTCATCGCCACGGTGTCATTCAAAAAACAGAACTACGCAGAGGCCATCAAGGAATACAACGCCGCCACAGCCGAAGAGAAGGAACGTACCGATCCTGTAGTCTGGTTACGCCTCGCCGTCGCTCACGACAAAAGCGCCGACTACAAGTCCGCAAACGAGGCTATTCAAAAAGCAATAGCCTCCTCCGAGCCTGGCAGCCAGATTCGCCAGTTGGCCGAGCAGGAACAGTCACGTCTGGATAAGCTTTCTCCCGCGACTACCAAGCCCGCCACCAAGTAATCTAGAGAATCCCGTGCTCTGACCTTGGGCGCGGGATTCTTTACGTTCCACCAAGTTTTCCTTATGAAGCATCTTCCGCTGGACAATCTCGAAAAAGCGCTTGGCCATCAGTTCGCAAATCGCGGATTACTGGAGCAGGCCCTCACTCACAGCTCATACGCACGAGAGAGCCTCGATCCCTCCAAGGATAATGAACAACTTGAATTTCTCGGCGACGCAGTACTGCAACTCATCGCCAGCCAGGAACTCTTTCGACGTTTCCCTGCCTACCAAGAAGGTGAGCTGTCGAAGCTTCGGGCACATCTCGTTAACGCCAATCACTTGGAACAGTGCGCCACCCAGTTGCAGCTCGGAAGCTACCTTCGCATCGGGCGCGGTGAAGAGAAAACAGGAGGCCGTCGCAAAACTGCTCTCCTTGCTGATGCGGTCGAAGCCACGCTGGCAGCGCTCTATTTGGATGGAGGACTCCTTATTGCACGCGCTTTCGTCCTCTCCTACATTCTCGAACCCGAGTTGGAGCGGCTCTCCGGGGAAGATGGCGAAGTTCTGCTCGTGGACGACCACAAGTCTCGCCTGCAAGAGTTGCTTCGCGCCAGCGGGCGCCCCGAGCCTCGCTACGAGATGGTCGGAGAAGATGGCCCACCTCACCGCAAAAGCTTTACCATGCAGGTAGTCGTGCTTGATCCTGACAATGAAACGGAGTTTGCCACCGTGGGTAGCGGCAACAGCAAGAAAGCTGCCAGCCAGGTGGCGGCACAAAAAGCATTGGAACGCCTGCAGAGCGTCAGCCATGGATGAGCCTCAAGTTAGCAACCCGAATTCTTTAGAGGTCGGCAACCCGGATTCTGCCGATTCGAATCCGATGCTTCCCGGCGAGTCCTCATTGCTTGGCTCCTCGGACAATGCCGCGACCGCCGAAGCATACCCGCAGGTTGATACGGCACCCCCTCCAGCCGCGACCGCCGTCCCAGTTCCAACTCGCAAGTCCGCACCTTGGAACGTAATCGGGCATCTGCAATTTGCCCTACTGGCACTGACGATTGCGTTGTTCATTATTACCTTTGTCGTTCAGGCCTTCCGGATCCCGTCGGGTTCGATGGAAAACACCCTGCTCGTAGGCGACTACCTGTTGGTGGACAAGACTCGATTCGGTCCCAGTGGCCCATGGAAGCCGTTTCTTCCGTACCGCAACATTCATCGCGGCGACATCATTGTCTTTCGATACCCCGTCGACCCCACCCAGCACTTCGTAAAACGGGTGATAGGACTCCCCGGCGACAGGGTACGTTTATGGCACAGCCGCGTCTATATCAATGGGCACGCACTCACAGAGCCCTACGTGGTTTTCAAAGAGCACTTTCCGGATGAATTTCGCGACAATTTTCCGCGAGGTGACTGGATCAATGAGAACGTCAACGTGGAGTGGGCTACGAAAATGCGCACCCTCGTTCAAGACGGTGAACTCATCGTCCCAAGCGGACATTACTTCGTCCTAGGCGATAATCGCGACCAGAGTCTGGACAGTCGGTACTGGGGTTTCGTGCCCCGCGAGAACATTATCGGGCGACCTCTGGTGATCTACTTCAGCATGGTTGAGGCCAGCGACGACGATGACGCGGTGGAAAGCAGCCCTGCGGATGATAAACTTTTTATTCTGCGTGCCCGCATCTTCCATGTATTTGGAGATATGCGTTGGCGACGGATTCTGCGCCTGGTGCCTTGAGGCCGGCCAGATCAGGACTGGACTAAGTTGGCGAAAGAAATCAAAGAACTCAACGAGACAGACGTCAAGCAGCAGCCCGAACAGCCCAAGGAAACGATGCCGGAGTTCGTGGCGTCCATCGCTTCCGTACTAGTGATTGGTCTGTTCATCATCACGTTTTGCATGCAGGCTTTCGAGATTCCAACCTCGTCCATGGTCGGCACGCTGCTCATCGGCGATCACGTCTTCGTGGATCGCATTCGACTGGCTCCCAAGTCCAGCTTTCTGGACAAAATCATTCCCTACCGCGACCCCAAGCGCGGAGACATCGTGGTCTTTGTCTCGCCCTCTGAGCCAGGACTCTTTGTCGTGAAACGTGTGATTGGTGTCCCTGGCGACCGCATTCATTTGCGCGATGGCAAGGTGTTCCTCAACGGCCAAGAGCAAAATGAACCGTACGCCATCCACACCACTCCCGCTCTGCGCACCCCTTATCGGGAGAACTTCCCCGCCGTCGCACCGTCCCCTGATGATCAACTCGCGCCTGAGTGGCAGATTACTCAGCCCGACCACATTCAGGGTGATGACATTGTTGTGCCCCCCAATGCCTACTTCGGTATGGGAGACAATCGCGATGTCAGTTATGACAGCCGATACTGGGGCTTCATTCCACGCGAAAACGTCGTCGGAAGGCCCATGTTCATCTACTGGTCCTTTGAGACTCCCGATGATCAATACACCAAAACCGATGTGGGTAGCCGCGTAGGCTTCTTCTTCCACATCGTCACGCATTTCTTCAATGAAACTCGCTGGTCGCGCATGTTGCACGTGGTGCGCTAGGTGACAGGTAAAGCAGTACGTATCGTAGCCCTGACGGCGGCAGCCATAGCGGTCGCCGCCGTCGTCTTGCCGCCGTTCATCAACGTCGGGCGTTACAAGGGCCGTGTGACGGAGTCGATGAGCAACGCTCTTGGGCGTCCCGTCACCGTCGATTCCATCGAACTCCGTCTCCTGCCGCAGCCCGGCTTCTACATGGAGAACGTTGCCATCGGCGATGATCCCGCCTACAGCGCCGAGCCGATTCTGCACTCCGAAGAAGTCACCGCCTACCTGCGCCTTGGCTCGCTCTGGAGAGGCCGGTTAGAGATCGCTCGCCTGAATCTGAATTACCCCAGCCTCAATCTGGTTGAGCGCGAAGATGCGAGCTGGAACGTTGAGTCGCTTCTGTGGAAAGCCTCGCGTACTCAGGCTGCTCCCACCGCAGCTGGCCTCTCGAAAACCCGCTCCCGCTTCCCTTATATCGAAGCATCCCACGGACGAATCAACTTCAAGCACGGACTCGAAAAGAGTGTTTTCTCGTTTACGGACGCCGACTTTACCGTCTGGAGCCCTGCGGAAAACCAGTGGCGTATGCGCCTCGAAGCGCGCCCCGTGCGCACCGACATGCCGGTAACCGATACCGGAACGCTGAAGGCCGAAGCCACCATCCAGCGCGCCAATCTTCTGCGCGATGCCCCGATGAAGGGCAACCTAACTTGGGAACGCGTCCAGCTCGGCAATCTAACGCGCCTACTCTATGCCGAGGATCGTGGTTGGCGCGGAGCGCTTGAAACCAGCGCCCAGTTTAACGGAACCCCCAGCGCACTCCATTTCACCACCGCAGCAAAGCTCCGAGACTTACGCCGGTACGATATTTCCAGCGGTGGGGCTCCCGATCTTAACGCGACCTGCACAGGCGAAGTAAACGTTAGCGAAAGCCTTCTCCAGAACACCGAGTGCAAACTGCCACTGGAAGGCGGATTGCTTTCCGTACAGGGCACCGTGAGCGGTCTCCATTTTCCCAAGTACGATCTCGCGATTTCGGCGCAGAATCTCGGGGCAGACGCCTTGCTGAGCTTGGCACGCCGAGCCAAACGCGACCTGCCCGACGATCTCTCCGCCAAAGGACTCATCTCGGCCTCATTCCACGCCAATCGCACCACCGATGCACCTTCAACGTGGATCGGCAATCTCGTAGTCAGTGACCTTGCCATTCACTCCTCTGTCCTTGGCAAAGATCTTGTGGTCACCAAAGCCATAGCCATGGCCAACACCACAGAAGCTCCTCCAACCGCGCATCGTGGCCGTTCTGCAAAGCCCATCGCGCCGGTTCGCGCTCTTGTTGTGCAGAGCTTTGATCTTCCGCTGGGTGGAAACACTCCGGCCACTGTCGATGGAACCCTCGACGACAGCCGCTTTGCCCTGCACATCAAAGGCGACGCCACTCTCGAACGTTTACAGCGCTTCGCCCGCGCCGTCGGAGTAGGTGCGCCGAAAATCGCACTCGCTGGCCCTGCTTCCATCGACCTCGTTATCGGCAGTGATTGGGCACACTTCGCCACCCCCAGCGTTACAGGCACTGCGCAATTGAGAAACGCTCGCGCTGAAATTCCTGGCCTGTCTGCCCCCGTTGAGATTGCCTCCGCACGCGTTGAACTCGAAAGCGATCGTCTCTCCCTGCGCAACGCATCGGCTACCGCTGGAAAGGTTTCACTCAGTGGCAATGCCAGCTTCCCACGCTTCTGCGACGGTGACTCACCATGCGAATCGACCTTCGATCTCGCCACGGATGATCTGAATCCCGAACGATGGAATGAAGTCCTCAACCCGCGCCTGACCAAGAAGCCCTGGTACCGTCTCTTCGGCGCTTCTTCGTCCGAACACAACGTCATCGCCAATCTTCACGCCTCCGGCCACTTGACCGCCCGGCGTCTGACTCTGGGAACCGTTTCAGGCTCAGCCTTCGACACCCGCTTCGCGATGTCCAACGGCATATTGGAACTCAAGAACACCAGCGCAGAACTGCTCGGCGGCAATGTTGCTGGCGATTGGAAGATCAACTTCAACAGAAACGAACCGCAGTACGAAAGCGCCGGAACCGCAACTCGGCTTCAGGCCGAGAAGCTCGGGCCAATTCTCAAAGCCTCGCTCGGTACCGGAACTCTGGCAGCTCAGTACAAGCTGAAAATGTCAGGTTGGGACGCAGACGCTCTGGCAAAATCCGCCATCGCGCAAACGGAATTCACATGGCGCGGTGGAGCTTTGAGAATTTCACCCGATTCCAGGTCTCCTTTGCGCATCCTTAACGGAGACGGGACCGCAGCTCTGGACAAAGATGGCTGGACGATCTCTGCGAGCAAATGGACCACGCCGACGGGCATCTATCACTTGAGTGGAACAGCCTCGCGCGACTCTGTAATTGCTTTGGAGTTTACACAGGAGAACGGCGCTGCCTCCAAAGTGACCGGAACCCTGGCCAAGCCTCAAACGAGCACGCCAGCACCACAACTCACGCAAGTTAGGCGTAGATGAAAGTATTTCGTTCCGTCGTAATGTCAGTAGTCATAATGATGGGCACGTCGAGCACTCTGTTGCTCGCAGTCCCTCACGCGCAGGCCGCGCATTCAGCGTCCTACAGTAGCGCCGCAAGCAAAATCGCCTGGCTAGCCGAGAATGGCCGCAGCCCGCAGCCATCTCATCGACCTACGGTTCTGACCGCCGCCGAATGGAACGCCTACCTGAACGAGGGAGGAGTCAATCTTCCCGACGGCGTCTCCCACATCCGTATCTCCACCAAGCCAGCCGTCGTGCACGGAGAGGCCGAGGTTGACTTCGATCGCCTCACCGCCAACCGCACCCGCAACAATCCCTTCCTTTCCCTATTCACCGGTAAACACCAAGTCAGCGTCGTCGCCCAAGCCGCGGCTACCAACGGAGTAGCCACCATCATCGTCCAATCGGTCGCTCTCGACGGCGTCGAGGTTCCGCTCATCGCATTGGAGTACTTCTCGAATCGTTTTTTGCGCCCCAAATACGGCAACGCCGTTGGTATGGAATCCACCTTCCATCTCCACAACCGCATTGACACCGCGATCCTTGGCGTTGACCAAGTTACGATTACCCAGCGCTAACCCCATGCATACAAATGAGCTCCAGCGCGGCGGGAACTCTGCCGCCCGACATGTTAGAATCAAAGTTTCGGGCATGTTTTGGAGTGTCTCCGGCCATGTGCCGGATTGTGTCTGCGGCCCGCAGGCTCGGCCCCGCAGGCCCGCCTGACTTTCCCAAGGATTCTCCGATCCAAAGGATTCCCCGAGAGAGACATCGATGTCGGCAGAAGAAAAGCAACTTGTGAACCGCCGCGTACTAAGCGGCATGAGACCAACGGGTAAGCTGCACATCGGCCATTACGTAGGCGCGCTGCAGAACTGGACCCGTCTCCAGAACGACTACGACTGCTTTTTCTTCGTCGCTGACTGGCACGCACTCACCACCGATTACGCTGACACCTCGCGCGTCAAGACCAACATTCTTGAGATGGCTTTCGACTTACTCGCCGCCGGGCTTGATCCCGAGAAGTCGACCATCTTCATTCAGTCGCACGTGCCACAGCACGCCGAACTGAATCTTCTGCTCTCCATGATGACTCCTTTGGGATGGCTTGAACGCGTCCCCACTTACAAGGAACAGAAGGAGAATCTGAAGGAAAAGGACCTGAACACCTACGGATTCCTCGGCTATCCGGTCCTCATGACCTCCGACATTCTGATGTACCAGGCTTCCTTTGTGCCAGTCGGTGCAGACCAGGTCGCGCACGTTGAAATCACGCGTGAAATCGCCCGCCGATTCAACCAGTTTTACTGGCTCGATTCGCAGCGCCGCTACTCCTTGGATCGTTCGACACCAGAAGATCAGCGCGTTGGAGTATTTCCGGAACCGCAACCGCTCCTGACTCCGGCAGCGAAGCTTCCCGGCACCGATGGCCGCAAGATGTCCAAGAGCTACGGCAATTCGATTTTGCTAAGCGATCCCGAGACAGAAGTCCGCAAGAAGCTCAAGACCATGGTGACCGATCCGGCGCGTGTTCGCCGTACCGATCCCGGCAACCCCGACATCTGTCCAGTAGGCGATCTTCACAAGATTTTCAGCAGCGCGGAAACCCTCGCCAATGTTCGCGAAGGCTGCACCACCGCAGGCATTGGCTGTATTCAGTGTAAGGGCTGGGTAGCGGACAACATCGTTACCATGCTGAATCCGATTCAGGAGCGCCGCCGCCAATACGAAGCCAATCCGAAGCTCGCGTGGGATATCCTCGAAGCCGGTTCTGCCCGTGCACGCGTCGCTGCCGATAAAACTCTGGTCGAGGTTCGCGAGTCCATGCGCATGTCCCTCGACTACCAGGCACCGGAGAGACTCGGGGAATAGTCGATGAGCGAACAGCCCACCACACCGCCCACTCCGGCCTCTGCAAAAAAGCCGGACACGGCTAAAAGCACCAAGCAGGACGCCGGGAAAACCGCGCCCAATCTTGCCGACATATTTCCTTTTTCGGTGAGCGTAGGCACCGTCTACGACGGCCCGCTCGACTTGCTGTTGGACCTGATTCGCAAGCAAGACATCGACATTTACGACATTCCCATCGCGCAAATCACCGCGCAGTATCTGGCCTATGTCGAGCACATTCGCAACTTCGACCTCGATCTCGCAGCGGAGTTCATCTATACCGCTTCCCTGCTTATCCAGATCAAATCCAAAATGCTGCTCCCGCGCGATCCCGACGCATCGCCTGAAGAGCAAGATCCGCGACTGGAACTCGTCAACCGCCTCCTCGAACACGAGCGTTACAAGCAGGCCGCTCAAATGCTCCTGCAAAAGCAGCAGCTCGAAGAGGCCGTGCTCACCAACCCATCGCTGAAGGAATTCCGCGATGCCGAAGGCACGGAAGCAGAACTGTCGGCAGATGTCATCGACCTTGTAAAAACCTTCCAGAAGATTCTGGACCGTGCCAAGAATCGCCCCACCCTCGATGTCAGTGAGGAAGGCGTTACGGTTGGCCAGATGATCGACTATGTGCGACGCCGTTTAATGGTTGAGGACCGCCCAATCCGGCTCAAACAGTTGTTGCGTCACCTGCGTTCGCGTCCCGCTCTGATATGTTCGTTTCTGGCAATCCTTGAGATGATCCGCCTACAGGCTGTAATCTGCCGTCAAGACGAGGTCTTCGGCGAGGTCGTACTCAAGAAATCCACCGGCTTTGACCGCCTCGTGGATGAGGGCGGCTCTGCCGTCCGCGACGACTGGCAATAGATAAAGTTTCTTTCTGACAAGCGAGTCACGATGAGTTTGAAAGCAAAAGTCGAGGCCATTATCTACGCGGCCGAAGAGCCGATCACGCTGGAGCAGATCTCTCTGCTGCTCAAAGACGTAGTTTTGGCCGACCTGGCCTCCACCCAGGAAAATGCTGCCATCGAGCAGGCTGACTCCGCTGCCGAAGCCGCAGCCAATGCCGCCGAAGCTGGCGAAGGTGAGGCCTCCACCACCGAAACATCTGGAGAAGATGGCGCGCTCCTGCCCGAACTTGCCTCTGAAAATACAGGGGACGTCAGTCCTGAACCCGGTCCTTTGATGCCCCAGGAGGACACGCCTTCTGCCGACGCGAATTCCGAAGAGCCCGAGCTCTCGGATCATCCCAGTCCCAAAGAAGACCTATCAGCCCCTCTAGAATCAAAAATAGAAATTCCATCCGACGAGAGTACTTCAGAATCCTCTCTGGGCCAAAACTCCACATCGGGCACCGAGTCCACTCCCGCGCTTCAAGACGGTCCAGTAGAAGCCGCAGACCTCGAGACTACTGCAACCTCGCAATCTACTTCGGAGCCTGTTCCAGCAGAATCAGCCAGCGTCAACGCTCCTGAATCAACCTCCCGCAAGCGCCAGCCCAAGAAGACCGAGCAGGAAATTGCCGAGGAGAAGACCGTCCGCACCCGAGTCCGCGAAGTTCTCGTTGAACTGATAGGCGACTACGCCAGCGAAGATCGCGGCATGGAAATCCGTCAAGTTGCGGGAGGTTTCCGCATGGCCACCAAGCCCGAGCATCATGACGTGGTCCGAGCCTTTGCCAAGAGCCTCAAGCCACCCATCCGGCTCTCCCTTGCCGCTCTGGAAACTCTCGCAGTTGTCGCCTACAAGCAGCCCATCACCGGCCCGGAAATTGCCGATATTCGTGGCGTCGAGTCGGCCAGTGTTCTCGGCACTCTGCTTGATCGCAAGCTGATCACCACCGCCGGGCGCAAGCAAGTCATTGGTCGCCCCATGCAGTACAAGACCAGCAAAGACTTCCTGATGCGCTTCGGCCTGAATGATGTAAACGAACTCCCCAGCATGGAAGAGTTCTCGTCTCTCGCCTTCGATAGCACGGTCGAAATCACGCCAACCGAAGCGCAGGAGACCCAGTCTCTCTTCGAACCCACCGCCGAAGGCGCGAAAGCGGGGGCCGAACCGGGAGAAAATGCCGAGTCTATCACCGCACCGCTCGTCGATAATCCTGAAAGCGTCTCATCCGATTCTCAGCCTCAAGTAGCTGAGGAGCCACACGTTGAAGATCAGTCCGACGTGCAATCCGACGAACAGCCCAAAGAAGCTCAGCACGACATTCCGGAGGACGAGTCAGAGCCGGAATCTCCAATCACGGAGCCCACTGAAGTAGAATTAACAGAAGTGGAATCTTCGAAAGACCTGGAAGCGCAAGACGAGGGGTCCCAAATTCCAGAGTCGCACCCATCCGATGCAGCAGAAGCGGCAGACAGCCAGCCGCAGTCAGACGCTGAGTCCTGCAATGTACCCGAAGCCGAGCACCCCATCGGTAAATAGAAAGTCCATTCGGGAGTCCTCTCAGGGAGCAAGTGAGTCCCTGTTTTACTTGTTTAGTAGTATTTCTTCGATCGCCTGATGGCGAGCGGATTCAGCGAAAGGCTGTGAGTACCAATGGAAGCAAAACCTGAACGATTACAAAAAATTCTAGCTGCGGCAGGACTCGCGTCGCGGCGTAAGGCCGAGGAACTTATCTCCGCCGGAGTCGTCTCCGTCAACGGACACGTCATTACCGAGCCCGGCACCAAGGCCGACCCCCGTCTGGACGAAATTCGCGTCGACGGAAAACTGCTCCGTGGTCCCGAGCGCCACGTCTATCTGGCAATCTACAAGCCCAAGGGCCACATGACCACCGTCAGCGATCCCGAGGGACGCCCCACGGTCATGGATCTGCTCAAAGGTGTTGACGAGCGCGTGTTTCCCGTCGGACGTCTCGATTACATGAGCGAAGGTCTTCTGCTCCTCACCAACGATGGTGAGCTCATGGAGCAATTGACCCGCGCCGGTTCGCACGTCGCCAAGACCTACATGGTCAAGGTCAGCGGCAAGCCCTCCGAGGACGAGATTGACAAGCTTCGCAACGGAATCATGTTGCCGCCCGAACCCGGTCTCACCGGCGTGCGTGGCAAGAAACAGCCCGGAGTCGAGCGTCGTTCCTTCGCCATCCTCACCCAGCCTGCGGTCATCCAGCTCGCCGTGGACCAGGAAAATCCCTGGTATGAGGTCACTCTCACTGAAGGACGCAACCGCCAGATCCGTCGTATGTTTGAACAGATCGGCTATCACATTGAAAAGATCAAGCGCGTCCGTTACGGCTCGCTCACTCTCGACGTAGAGCCCGGCGAATTCCGCCATCTCACGCCGAAAGAGGTCAACCAACTCCGCAAGTCCCTCGATACGCCGTTCAAGCCCAAGCCTCTGAAGGCCAAGCGCAAGGATGACCGTCCCGAACGCAGACCGCGTGTTGATGCCGCTCGTTTCGTTAAAGGCCGTCGTGGCAAACCTAGCGCAGACGCTCCGGCACCGTCGCCGATGGTGCGTCGTACCAGCGCGAGTTCCTTCCGCGATTCAGCTCCTCCGCGCCGCGACTTTGCGCCCCGCGACACGCCTCGCGAAGAAACCGGCGAGCGCAGCAGTTTCTCCAGTCCGCGTGGACCAGAATTCGGCCGCGACTCCGTGCGTCGAACGGAAGGTTTCGCAGCCAAGCGTCCCTACGTCCGTAAGCCCGCAGGTGAGTCGGAAGATCGTCCGAAACGTGCATATACCAGCAAGCCAGCCGGAAGTTTTGACCGCAAGCCGGGCAGCTTTACCCGTAAGCCCACAGGCGATTTCAAGCGTGAAGGCGGATACACCAAGCGCCCTTCCGCCCCGCGTGAAGGTGGATTCGGCGATGCGCCACCAGTAAAGCGTGACACTTCCAACACGGGCGGATTTGGTTTCGCCAAGTTCAACAAGCCCAAGTATGTAAAGCCAAGCAAGCACCGCGACCTTGGTAGCGACAGCACCGATAACTTCACCGAGCGCAAGCCCTTCTCGGGTGATCGCGAACGCCCCGCCGCAAGCCGTGGATATAGCAAGCCCGCCGGTGCCTCCTCGGACCGCAAGTATTCCAGAGGTCCAGGCAAGCCGGGCAGCTACGCCCCGCGCACTGGCGGGGATTTCAAACCACGCCCGGCAGGCAGCAGCGATTACAAGCGCCCAAGCGGAGACTTCAAGCCACGCTCCGGTGGTGATTTTAAGCCCCGCTCTGGCGGCAGTGACTTCAAACGCAGCGGTCCTGGCGATTTCAAGCCACGCACAAGCGGCGGAGACTTCAAGCGCAGCGGCGAAGGACGTCCGTCGAGTCGTCCCGGTGGTTTCGGCAAGAGCTTCGGTTCAGGCCGTCCCTCAACCGGAGGCGCACGCGGAGGTTCTTCTTCCGGTAGCGGCTTCGGAGCCAAACGTCCCGGCTTCGGCGGTCCTCCTCGCGGAGGCACCGGTGGTCCACGGCGCCCTTCTGGTCCCGCTCGCGGTGGCAGCAGCAGCGGTTATGGTCGTCCGTCGGGTCCGCCCCGCCGCCGTCCCGATGAAGTAGAATAGTCGGTTAGTCAAAGAGGCAGGTCATGAGTAAGTTTGCGGAGATGGTGCCGGAGCGTGTACGCGCTCTGGCACCTTATGTTCCCGGCAAGCCGATTCGGCAGGCAGAAGCTGAATCCGGCATGAAGATGGTCAAGCTAGGATCCAACGAAAATCCATTCGGTCCTTCCCCACTCGCAATCCGCGCGATGGAGACTGCGACCAAGTCCGTCCACCTCTATCCAGATAACGACATGATGGTCCTGCGTGAGCGCCTCGCCGCCCATCATGGAATTTCGCACGAGCAGTTGATTGTCACTGCTGGTTCCACCAATCTCTTGGATATTCTCGCGCGCACGCTCCTCTCCCCCGGACTCAACGCCGTAACCAGCGAGCGTTCGTTTATCGTCTATCCCATCGTCACCCGTTCAGCCGGAGCCGAGTTGCGACAGGTCCCAACACGTAATGACGGTTACGATCTTGACGCGATTTCAGACGCCATCGACTCCGACACTCGCCTCGTTTACATCGCGAACCCTAACAATCCTACCGGCACGCTGATTCCGGCTAAAGACATGGACCGCTTCCTGGATCGTCTCCCGGAAAACGTCGTCGTCGCGCTCGACGAAGCTTATTTCGAATACGCCGACTGGCTCGCGCATGAACGAGGTGTGGACTACTCGCACGCCGTCGAATATGTGCGCGAAGAGCGCAGCGTTGTAGTTTTGCGAACGTTCTCCAAGGCCTATGGTCTGGCCGCCGCCCGAGTCGGATACGGCATGGGACCGGCCGAACTCCTCAACTACCTCGCACGCTTGAAGACAGCATTCATCGTCAACAGCGTGGGTGAAGCCGGAGCGATGGCCGCGCTGGGTGATCGCGAACACTATGAAAAATCCATGCGCAACAACTCCGCACAACTCGCCCTGCTCACCCGCCAACTGCGCGAGCTAGGCTACGCGCCGGTTGAAAGCTGGGGCAATTTCATCTACATCGAAACCGGAGAAGACGCTTCCACTCTTGGCCGACGTTTGCAGATGAACGGCATAATCGTCCGACCTCTTACCGGAAGCTGGGGAGCACGCACGGCTATCCGTGTCAGTGTCGGCTCGCCCGAGCAGAACAGCAAGTTCATCGAGGCCCTCAAACAGGTCACGACCGGAGCTACCGCAGGTTAGCAACTTTACTGAAACGAAAAGACCACCCATCACGCGTGGGTGGTCTTTTCGTTTCAGTAAACCGTTATGCCGTAAGCAGTCGGGCTCCAGTTGCCGTGACCACAATCGTGTGCTCATAATGTGCGGCTAGCGAATGATCCCGTGTTCGAATCGTCCAGCCATCCTTCATCGTGACCGTCCTCGATGTCCCCATCGCAATGATGGGTTCAATCGTGAAGACCAGCCCCTCGGTGAGCACGTCAGAACAGCGACGATCATACTCGTTGGGAATGTACGGTGCTTCGTGTATGGTGCGCCCGATTCCGTGTCCCGTAAGATCGCGAACGACCGAGTACCCAGCAGCCTGAACCGTCCTCTGTATCTCTTTCCCAATGTCGCAAGCAAGTGCGCCGGGACGAACCGCCGCCAGTCCTGCTTGAAACGCGCGCTGGGCGCAATCGATGAACCGCTTGCGATCTGGCTTGATCTCGCCCACGCCAACCGTCTCGCAAGCGTCGCCCATGAAGCCGTCGACTTCCACCGTAACATCGAGTTTTACGAGATCGCCATTCACTAATTTGCGTCCGCTGGGAACACCATGGACGATCTCGTCATTCACGCTGATACAGCTTTGCCCTGGAAAGTTGTAGACCATTTTAGGACCGGATCTACCGCCGAAGCTCCGCATCACCACCGCGCCAATCTCGTCCAACTCGCTGGTACTGATCCCCTCGCGCACCGCTGCTTTCATCGCATTCAGCACGGCCCGTGTAACACGACCAGCCAGTTCCATCGCGGCAAGTTCTTCGGCAGTCTCAATCGACATAACTCTCCTTCAAGTTTTCTTCCGTACAGCTAAACCTTGCTCATTACCGAAGACCGTACCATCGGCAATCTCGCGGCTCCATACAGTCCGCCTTCGCCGCCCAACTTCGCAGGAGTAATCAACGTAACGCGCTTGCGCCCGCCAACACCCTTTCCATCTTCGGAAGTGGTTGCAGCAAAGATGTACGACCGCTTTCGCACTTCATCGAACATCGACGGAGAGAACGCGTCCCATGCACTCGAAACACCGCCGCCGATTACGTAAAGCGGAAGGTTCAAGGTATTGATCATGGTTGCAATCGCCCTACCCAACGAGCGTCCCACCCGTTCGAAGATCTCCTTCGCCACTACATCTCCACGCGTCGCATATTCGAACACCAGCCGAGCGGTTATCTCCGAATCGCCTATCGAGCGCAGCAGGGTAGTATTTCCACCTCTCCGCGCTTCCTGGGCCATGCGGACCACGGCCGTAGCGGAAGCATATTGCTCCACGCATCCATGGCTGCCACACTTACAAGGATATCCCTCTGGTTCAACATTGCAATGACCCAGTTCAGCGGCCATGCCGTTCCATCCGCGCCAAATCTCACCATTCAAGACCACGCCACCACCCACGCCGGTCCCCAGCGTGTACATGCACATGCTGTCACAATCGCGTCCGGCTCCAAGCCACTGCTCCCCTAAAGCTGCGGCGTTCGCGTCATTTTCCAGAACCACCGCTGTACCAAGACGCCGCTCGATATCGCCCTTTACGTCGTAGTTGCTCCATCCTGGCAGGTTCGGAGACTCCAGCAACTGACCGCTCTCGCTGTCGATCAACCCCGGCACGCCCACGCCAATGCCGCATAAAACACCTACGCCTTTGAACTTCGCTCGCAGTTCCTCTGTCGCACGGCACAACTCGTCGACCACATATTCCCGTCCCCGCGAAACATCTGTCTCCAAAGCTGTTTTGGCCAGTATTGTGCCGCTTTCATCCACAGCGGCTATTCGCAGGTTCGTTCCCCCAAGGTCAACTCCAATCGCGTAATGCATTTCATTTAGAGCCATTATGATTGCGTTCCTTTCAGTATGAATGCCGTGTTTCCATCAGCGCTGGCATCGCGGACAGTAGTGGCTGCTGCGTCCCGCCACGACCATTCGTTTGATGCTTTCGCCGCAAACCAGGCAGGGCTGCCCCGTGCGCTGGTAAACCCTATGTTGCAGTTGGAAAAATCCGCTATCGCCGCTTGCGTCGACGTAATCAGAGATCGACGATCCACCGGCGGCAATCGCCTCAGCCAGCACCTCTTGGATCGCATCATAAAGTCGCGTCAGCTCTGCCTTTGTAAGCGAAGCAGCTCTGCGTCTCGGGCGCACTCCCGCCCGGAACAGGCTCTCGTCGGCATAAATATTCCCGATACCAGACAGCAAGGACTGGTTCAGCAGCGCACCCTTAATCGGAGCCTTGCGCCCCTTGAACATCCGCGCAAATCCCTCGCGGTCGGCGGCGATGGGCTCGGCTCCGGCGGCGGCAAACTCCCGGCCTTCAAGCACCTGCAGCTTGCCAAAACGTCGCGGATCGACAAACCTCAGCTCTCGTCCTGAAGCCAGGGAAGCAATCAGATGTGTATGTTTTGCAATTTCGGCTTCGGGTTCGCACACCAGGCAGCGTCCCGTCATGCCCAGATGTATGATCCACTGCGCTGGTCCCGTTTCGGAATCCAGGTCTCCCACAATGTGCTTCCCCACGCGGCGGAAGCGTTCAATCCGGGCGCCCTTTAGCACACGTGCAATCTCGCTTGCCGGCGATTTCAGCAGATTGCTCTTATCGCCAATCCAAACTTCCTCAATCTCATCCCCTGCGAGTCGCTTGTCCAGACCCCGCGCAATCGTCTCTACCTCGGGCAGTTCGGGCATGATAAAAGTGTAAACTATCCACCTCTTCCCTGATTCGAAGAAAGGCTTCCGATGCGAATTCGCTTATTCCCTGCCCTACTCCTGCTCCTCGCCATCACACTTCCCTGCTCCGCGCAGCCCGCCAAACACCGAGTCGTGCTCGATGTCACCACCGTCCTCTACGACGGTTGGGTGCAGACCATCGTCAACGCCCAAAACCTCCTGGCAACTTTCGGAACTTCTCAGGTTCAAATCGAGGTTATCGCACGCGGCCCCGGCCTCAACATGCTGATGAAAACTGACACCGAATTCGCCGACAAACTCGCGGCCCTTGCTCGCCAAGGCGTGCACTTCTCCGCCTGCGGACAGACGCTTGCAGCAAGCCACGCCGGCCCCAATGACCTTCTGCCCTTTGCAGTTGTCGTCGACTCCGGTGTCGCCGAACTGGTTCGTCGCCAGGAATCCGGTTGGAGTTACATCAAAGCCGGAATCTGAGCACCGTCTCCAGTGTTAGAGGAATCGCTTACTGATTAATCACTACATTCACCATGACGCTCGTGCTCATCGTCCCACTTGTCCCCGTAACCACGAACGTCGCATAAGGCGACGGCTGCGTATTGGCCGTCTTGCTGCCTCCGCAAGCGCTCATACCCAACGCAACCAGCAGCACAAGAGCCACCAGTGCGATTCTCATCGTCTTCCGGTTTACAAAAAACACCACTCCTGCGAATGCCGCATAACTGAAAGGCAGCGTTCGTAGTAACACGGGAGACACGCGGGATTGTTTCGTTGCCGTCGTAACCGTCATGGTAATTGGGATCGACGTCGTCGAAGCCGTGAGTGTTTCCGAACTCGGGATGCTGCACAGTACTCCCGCGGGTGCGTTCGTAGACGTACAAGTCAAGGCGATAACTCCCACAAAATTCGAGTTCGAAAGTGTGAGATTGAACGTAGCCGCCTGTCCCTGCTGAATCGTCTGCGACGTGATGGTTGACGCCAGCGTGAACGGTGCCGTGATCTGCAGTGTGGAAGCATCCGACGTAACAGAGTTATAGAGACTATCGCCGGAATACTGCGCCGTAAGGCTGTGTGTCCCCGTAGTGTTCAGCGTGACAGTAATAGCTGCGTTTGCATTGGAATCCAGCGTTACGGGCGCGCCCAGTGTTGTACTGCCATCCATAAACTGTACTGTGCCCGTCGGAACGATAGCCCCTTCCCCAAAAATGAGATACGTGTTCAGGTTCACTTGTTGCCCGGCAACGGCCGTTTGAGGAGAGCGCACAGAAACCAGTGTCGGCACACCCTTCGTGATCGTCACGGTTACACCGTTGCTCGTACTTCCGTTGTAGTTTGAAGGAACAACGCCGTCACCACCATAGGTTGCAACAATCACGTGCTGACCAATCGACAGACGATTTCTCACCGTATAGCCATCGATGTACTGAGCAGTCCCTGCAGGTTCCGGCCCAAGCGCAACAGCCCCAAGCGGAGTGCCGTTGTCCGTGAATGCCACGCTCCCCTTAGTCGGGAGGAGCTGCGACACGCCCGCGACATTCACTGTGAATGCCAACATATTGATATCGCCGTAGTCCAACGAAGAACCACTCGTCGGCGTACTACCCACCCCTCCGGTCAGGATTCCGGATTGCACAATTGAAGTAGTGTTCTCCGGCGCAACGCTCACCGAGATTGAATTGGACGTGCTTCCAGCAAAAACTCCGTCCCCCGGATAATACGCATAAAGGTCGTAGTTCGTACCTGCCGGAAGATATTTCACGTCGATATATCCCGAGTTTGCCGTTCCGTTGCCACCCGTGAGAGGCATGGCATAGAAACCAACATCGGACGAGAGATTGCCACCTTTCGCAAGAAGCGAAATCTCCTTGCCCGGAGTGTGTGATTTATCTGTACCCAAAGCTTGCACCGAAACATTGATCGATACCGGTTGGCCGTGCACAATGCTCACCGAACTGGACGGCAGCGAAGTGCCATTGAAGCTCGCAGAAAGCGTAGTCGCCGACCCTTTGAATTCAGCTACGTCCTTCGTCCATGCGTTCACCAGCGCGGCTGCATTGATCGAACCCAAACCTGTCGCCGGATCATATCCCGCAAGCGCACTGTACCCAAGCTGTCCGGCCACGTCTCCAGGTGGAACAAAACTAACCAACGTATCAGCTCCGGGAACGCCGTTATCGCCCGTCGTCACATCGTTGAATGCGCATTGCGAAGCGCGCGTAGCAGGGTTCGTCTGGCTGCTGGAGTTACATGCCGAATAGCTGGAATTTTCTGCCGCGGCCAGTGAATACAGTTCATAGTTGGCGAGCCCCTGGCGTCCACCCGCCGCTTGGTTAATCAACGCCATCACGCCAGCCATCGCCGGGGATGAGAACGAGGTTCCGCCTCCGAACTGACTAAACGAGACCACGCCTCCACTCACCTGACAATCCGGTTCAAAGCTATATCGGCTGTAGCAAACAACGTATGGATCGTGCCCTTCCGCAGCACTCAGCGAAACGTCCGGAAGAGCGCGCATCGTATATCCAGCACCAGATAGTCCCGTGATAGAAAGCGTCTGCCAGCTTGGAACCGCATAAATGCTGCTGATCCCCCCGCCCGCTGCGTCTCCGCATTTCGTAAGGCAGTCATTCCACACCGTCTCCGGAATGTATCCGATAGCTGCTGGCATCACCGTTCCGCTATTCCAGAACGTTGTAGCCGTTCCACCATCCACCGTCTCGTTGAATTCGGTTCCTCCAACCGATGTGTTGAATGGAGTCGAACTAAGTCCGTTCACGGCCAATTCCGAAGGTGCATCCCAATACGACGATTCGCAGTCTGCCGCGCCATTATCGCCGGATGCCACAAAGACGCTGATCCCCTGCGCCGCTGCCTGCTCCCATAACCCATTCCAAAATGCGTTTTCAGCGCTCCCCATCGCCGCCTCGCAGCCGCTGAAGCTCAGGTTCATGATGGGAGCAAGATTGTTGTCCACAACATAAATCGAAGAAAGAATGACCGGGTCCGTCGTAAGAGTTCCCGCGCTGGCCACTAAGTCGATCTGCGCTTTGGGAGCAACCGCCCCAGCCCACTCCACGTCGAGTGTTGCTTCGAATCCAGCGCCGTTAAATGCAGGAGCATCTCCAGTCACAATAATGTTGGGTGCATTCGCAGGCAGCCCGAAAATCTGACGAAAAATTGCAACGTCATCGATCCCTGTTCCAGCCTGTGTGTTGATCAAACTTTCGGCAACGATTGCGATCGTCTGTCCTGATCCATCCAGAGGTGTTGTCTGCGGCGAAGGGGCAACCCCGTTGTAAAGCGGATTCAAATTGTAGATAGCAGCGAAGTCGCCTGGAGTCAGTGCATGCCCCAGAGTTCCGAGATCGATCATCGGCTTTCCACCAACACTTCTCGCCATGGCCTTCGTCGAAAAACTCCGCACCGTAGGCTTGCTGTAGAAGTCGTGTAGCGACGCAGCCCCGCGCACCACCGACGACAACGCCACCGGTATCGTGATATCCGTAGCATTGGCCGTGTGCAGTTCGCCGTCAACTTGGTAGTGCCGCATCTCCGTCTGGAACGCCGCTTCAACCTGCGACGAAGTCCCCGAAAACTCAATCCATCGCCCACTCTTCGCGACGGATGTCACAGCAAATCCCTGCTGCTGCAACCAAGCCTTCACCTGTTGAATATCCTGCGTCGCAGGACCGAACTTTTGGCCAAACTCCTCGGGCGTAATCCAGCGATGAAAGTCCGGCGAACTCTTCGTCTGCTGGCTATCGAGAAAAGTGCGCGCCCCGTGCTCCTGCTCCGCGCTGCTCCCCAAAACCAAAATCATGCGCTCCAGAGCCACGCCTCCATCCAGCCGTCCAGCGTCGTAAATTGAATTCGCCTTCGGATGGGTCGAATTCGCAATCCGCACGCGCACGCTGTTGTCCACCGGAGACGTAATCATCGGAGCCTGTGCGCCCGTCAACGCCAGCGGAAACAGTAAACACAGAATGCTGACAAATCCTTTCAACGAGGCATCAACCACTCGCGATAGAGAGTAAGAGAACCTTGATAGGACTCCGTGCAGCATGGCGAACGCTCCTCTGTAGCCGACAAATTTATTCTTGGGATTTGCCTTCGCTGGCGGAGTGGGGGATTCGGCGCCGGGATAACGCGAGGCAGGTCGCAAATGGAACTCACACTGCGACGAACAAAGAATACCAGAGCTCAATACCAAGGAGAGATAAACATTGTGTTTCGAATCCGCAACGTATTACCGACTGCGTGAGTCAGAAGAGTTTAGAAATGGCGGGTTTTGTTACCTTCCCCATCGCATTGCGAGGAAGTTCTTTCACCGCCAGCAATCGCGACGGAATCTTATGTACTGCGAGCCGCTCCTTCCCCCACACGCGCAGCTCATCCAATCCAAGCGTGCCACCTTCGCGAAGAACAACCGCAGCAGCCACGCGTTCACCCCACTCGGCATCCTGAATACCAACCACCGCGCAATCAGCAATCGCAGGATGCTGCCGCAGAACTTCTTCGATCTCCAAAGCGGAAACCTTGTGCCCGCCCGTCTTGATAATGTCGATGTTCGTGCGCCCCAGAATGCGATACACACCGTTCTCAACCACGGCCGAATCTCCCGTGCGAAACCACCCATCACGAAACGCGTCGCGCGTGGCATCCGGTTTGCCCCAATACTCTTTAAACACACTCGGCCCGCGAACCTCAATCTCTCCCGCAACACCGGGCGCAACCGCCTCCCCAGCATCATTCACCAGTTGCACATCCACCGTCGGCAGCGGGATGCCAACGCTCCCCGGCACCCGCTGCCCATGTAGAGGATTCGAGAGCGCCATCCCTATCTCCGTCATGCCATATCGTTCCAGCAAAGTGTGACCGCTAATCTCCTTCCACCGTTCGAGAGTTGCAACCGGCAGCGCCGCCGAACCAGAAACCATCAGCCGCATGCGAGCGCATCCACGGCTAGCCTCTGACTGGTACGCTTCCTGCGCGACCTCCCACGCCGCGATCAGTTTGACGTACACCGTAGGCACAGCCATAAACAGCGTCAACCCACTGCTCGCGATCCGTTCCAATACCGTCTCAGCATCGAAGCGCGGCAGCATCTCGCAAACCGCTCCCGACCACAGAGCGCAACTCACGACATTGATAATCCCATGCACATGATGCAGCGGCAGACACAGCAACACGCGATCCTCCGCCACCCACTCCCACGCACTTACCAGAGCCGCAATCTGCGCATTGATGTTGTCGTGAGTAGTAACCACTCCCTTCGGACGACTCGTGGTCCCGCTCGTGTACAGAATCATTGCGCGCCTGCTCGAATCAATCTGCGGAAGACGCCCCGCATCGAACCCGAGAACCTTCGCAACAGCCAGCGCCCGAACTCCGAGCTCTTCTGCCATCGGCACAATGAGACTTTCCGCAGCCTCGTCAAACACGACGACCTTACAGCCGCAGTCTTCTACAAAGTATTCGAGCTCAGGCCGTGGCGAGCCACTCGGCAACGGCACAGCAACCCCGCCCGCACGCCAAATCCCCCACAACACCGCGACCCAGTGAAATCCCGAAGTAACAAGGAACCCAACTCGTTCCTCATGAAGTTCGTCGCGATCACCGCGCAACGCCGTAGCAACTCTCGCAGACATATCGAGCAACTCTTCGTAAGTAACTGAGCGCTCCGAATCAACAACTGCGATTCGCTCACGAAATCTTTCCGCCTGAGAAACAAAAGCCAGCACGCCTGTCAGAGTTGTCATTGAACCTCACTTCGAACGTCCTGAATTGTACTCGTTACATAAGATGCCCGGAGTTCCCGCCTGCGTCCGCATGTCTCACCACTGCACTTTGGCAACGATGATCCTAGGGCAAGCATCCGAAGACACCGCAGCGGCAAACAACAGGTGCTTTGAAGCAGAGATCCTGCATGCAAATCGCTGCTCAGGAGAGTATTCATGGCGGAGCGTGTAATCCCATTCCCACTGGTCCCCGGCCGCAGCAAACTCACCACTCAGCAAATCACCGGATTCTGGGCTGCCTGGCTTGGTTGGACTCTCGACGGAATGGATTCTTTCATCTACGCTCTCGTACTCGCTCCCGCTCTCACCGAACTGCTTCCAAAATCCGGAATCGCCAACACTCCCGGCAACGTAGGACTCGCGGGCTCAATCCTGTTCGCGCTCTTTCTAATCGGATGGGGCATATCGTTCATCTGGGGCCCCATCGCCGACCGCTTCGGACGCACGCGAGTTCTCTCCGCAACCATCCTCGTCTACGCCATCTTTACCGGAGCTGCCGCCCTCTCCCAAAATGTCTACCAACTTGCCATCTTCCGACTTCTCGCCGGAATCGGCATCGGCGGAGAGTGGGCCTTAGCCGGAACCTACGTCGCCGAATCATGGCCCGAAGACCGTCGCAAAATGGGTGCCGGGTACCTGCAAACCGGCTACTACGCCGGATTCTTTCTCGCCGCAGCCCTCAACTTCACCGTCGGAGCACGCTTCGGCTGGCGAGCCATGTTCCTCTGCGGCATGACACCCGTTCTCCTCGCCATCCTCATCACCCTCCGAGTCAAGGAACCCGAGCGCTGGCAGCAAAGCCACAAGGTCCAAACCATCCGCCAACACGCCCCCCTGCGCACAATCTTCATCGGAGCCTATCAGCGGAGAACCGTCGTCATGACCGCCCTACTGACCGTAGCAATCATCGGACTCTGGGCCGGAGCCGTCTACGAACCAACCGCCATCATCACCCTTGCTCGAAAAGAAGGAATGACCTTGCCCCAAGCCGTGCGCACCGCCTCGCTCGGCACGGGCCTGCTCTCCATCGGAACAATCCTCGGATGCCTCACCGCCCCACTCCTCGCCGAACGCTTCGGACGCAAGAAAACCCTAGCGCTCTACTTCGCCGGAATGGCCGTATGCATTGTTCTAGTCAGAATGGAGCGACCGGTTCCGATGCGCTGACGTGGGTTACGCTGTGAGTTGGTTAAAACCCACAACGCAGAGCCATAAAGCGGAAAGGAACCGGTCGTGAAGAAGATACGATTTGTCG